>OGRH01000015.1_pt1 | contig 137438 bp, 143 predicted proteins | sample 1553461 | NCBI WGS metagenome assembly OGRH01 (sample SAMEA2580092, study PRJEB22360) | human gut metagenome | biome: human gut; feature: human-associated habitat; material: faeces | place: Denmark | collected 2008/2010
AAACAGTTCTCGTCGCTTCGGGGAATTATTTTTGTCGCTAAGCGGATTAATTTTCTTCTTCCTAAAAACTAATCGTCCGACAACTGTTGCATTATCGTTCGACAGTTGTTTAATTATCGTCCGACAGCTGTCGGACGAAACAGAAACGGGTATGGGACGATTAATTCTTAGTGAGCAAAGGTATAAAATATTGTGATACGAAAGGTTGTGTTTGGGGAGAAAAAAATCCCCCGTTAAGGACGAGGGAACCTAATGTTTTCACAACGGAATAATCCTTATTGTGACTTGCTTCATTTTAGTATGGCAAATGTATAAAATAAATATGGAAATACAATACTTATATTAATAAAAAAAATACCTTTGAAGAGAATACTCAAAATATGATACTATGAAAACGATACTTGGATTGGATTTGGGAACCAATAGTGTAGGATGGGCTGTAATAAACTCTGTAATTAAAGAGCAGGCCGAAAGAATTTGGATAGAAATGGCCGGAAGCAGGATTATTCCGATGGATGCTGCTGTATTGGGAGATTTCGACAAAGGGAATTCTATATCGCAAACATCTGAAAGGACACGACTCAGAGGGGCTCGCCGGTTGCGCGAACGTCAATTGTTACGTCGTGAACGATTACATAAAGTGTTGAATATTTTAGGTTTTTTGCCCAATCATTACTTAGAATATATTGATTTTGAGAAGCATCCCGGAAAATTCTTAGCCGATGCCGAGCCTAAATTAGCGTGGGTAAAAGATGAGCAAGGGAAATATACTTTTTTATTTCAAGCTGCATTTGATGAAATGTTGGCGGATTTTGCAATACATCAGCCTTCATTGGTTTCTGGTGATAAAAAGATACCTTACGATTGGACAATTTATTATCTTCGCAAGAAAGCTTTGACAGAAATGATTAGTAAGGAAGAATTGGCTTGGATTCTTTTGAACTTTAATCAGAAACGCGGTTATTATCAACTTAGAGGAGAAGAGGAGGAAGACAATGCCGGGAAATCAGTTGAATTTTATGCGTTGAAAGTGCTGACAGTGGAAGCGACTGATGAAAAGAAAGGCCGGGACGTATGGTATAATGTACATTTGGAAAACGGTTGGATATATCGTAGAAGCAGCAGTGTGCCTTTGGATTGGGAAGGTCAGGTAAAAGAGTTTATTGTAACGACTGACTTGAATCCGGATGGTACTCCGAAATTAGATAAATATGGAGAGGTAAAGCGTTCTTTCAGAGCTCCTAAGGAGGATGACTGGATGTTGATAAAGAAAAGGACTGAAGCTGACATTGCCAATACTCATAAAACTGTTGGAGCCTATATTTATGATACTTTGTTGCAGAAACCGCAACAAAAAATAATAGGAAAACTGGTGAAGACGGTGGAGCGGAAACTTTATAGGGACGAACTGAGCTTGATATTGCAGAAACAGTGTGCTTTTCATGCTGAGTTGCAGGACAGAGCTTTATATGCGAGGTGTGTTGAAGCATTGTATCCGAGCAATGAAGTGCGACGGAAGAATATAGCCAATCGGGATTTTGTTTATTTATTAATGGATGATATCTTGTTTTATCAAAGGCCGTTAAAAACCAAAAAGTCGTTGATAGCCAATTGTCCTTACGAGGAGAATGAATATGTAGATCGGGAAACGGGCGAAATAAAAAAGGCTCCTTTAAAATGTATAGCCAAATCACATCCTCTTTTTCAAGAGTTCCGTTTGTGGAATTTCCTTTCTAATATTCGGATATACCAGAAAGAAAAAGAAATAAATGGAACTTTACATCTTGATGTGGATGTGACAGCAGAGTTCCTGAAAACAGAGGATGATTATGTGGCATTGTTTGATTGGCTGAATTCTCGGAAGGAAATAGAACAAAAGACCTTCCTGAAATACCCTAAATTTGGATTGAAAAAGGAAATCAGTAATTATCGGTGGAATTATGTAGAAGATAAACAGTATCCGTGCAATGAGACACGGCATGCTATTCTTTCCCGTTTGGAAAAAGCCAATGTCTGTATTGATTTCTTGTCAAATGAGAAAGAGGTAGCTTTGTGGCATATTCTATATTCTGTAAGTGACAAGCAGGAAATAGAGAAAGCTTTACGCACTTTTGCGGCAAAGAATGGGTTGGATGAATCTTTTGTGGAAGCGTTTAAGAAGTTCCCTCCATTCAAATCTGAATATGGGGCTTATTCTGCCAAGGCGATAAAAAAAATGTTGCCTTTGATGAGATGCGGAAAATATTGGGACGTGTCTTCGATTGATGATACAACCAAAGAAAGAATCAAAAAGATTGTTACAGGTGAGTATGACGAGAGAATATCCGTCAAGGTTAGGGATAAGGTGATGAACTTATCGGATATTTCTTGTTTTAGGAGGCTTCCATTATGGCTGGCTTGTTACATTGTGTACAATCGTCATTCGGAGGATAAAGAGGCGGTCAAATGGGAAAGTCCTGCGGATATTGATGCTTATTTGGCTTCTTTTAAGCAACATTCATTACGCAATCCTATTGTGGAACAAGTGATAACCGAAACATTGCGTGTTGTACGGGATATTTGGAAGCAGGTGGGGAGAATTGATGAAATCCATATAGAGTTAGGACGTGAGATGAAAAATCCTGCGGATAAACGTAAAAGAATGACTGCGCAGATTTTGGAAAATGAGAATGCCAATCTGCGTATAAAGGCATTGCTTGCTGAATTTATGAATCCGGAATATGAGATAGAGAATGTTCGTCCTTATTCACCAAGCCAGCAAGAAATCTTGCGGATTTATGAAGATACGGTTTTACATGCCGAAGACCAATTGCCTGAAGAGATAGATGCAATATTGAAAAAGTTCAATAGCAGTAAAGTGCCGACCAAATCAGAGTTCCTGCGTTATAAATTATGGCTGGAGCAGAAATATCGTTCGCCTTATACCGGTGAGCTGATACCTTTGGGCAAGTTGTTTACTGCTGCTTATGAGATAGAGCATGTCATTCCTCAATCCCGCTATTTTGATGATTCATTTTCCAATAAGGTGATATGTGAGTCTGCTGTGAATAAGTTGAAAGACAATCAGCTGGGATATGAATTTATCAAGAACCATCATGGGCAGAAAGTTGAAGTGGGTTTTGGAAAATCGGTCGAAATCTTTTCTGTGGATAGTTACGAAAGATTTGTAAAAGAGCAATATGCCAAATCTGCCGTGAAAATGAAAAAATTGTTGATGGATGATATTCCCGAACAATTTATAGAACGGCAGTTGAATGATAGCCGGTACATCAGTAAGGTGATTAAGGGACTTTTGTCAAATATTGTTCGTGAAAAGAATGATAGCGGTGAATATGAACCGGAGGCTGTTTCCAAAAATATAGTAGTTTGCACAGGAAGCGTGACGGACAGGCTGAAAAGGGATTGGGGAATGAATGATGTCTGGAACAGTATTGTATATCCCCGTTTTGAACGTTTAAACTCCTTGACTGATACTCAGAGTTTTGGGCATTGGGAGAATAAAAGCGGGAAGAAAGTCTTTCAAACGGAGTTGCCTCTTGAATATCAAAAAGGATTCAGCAAGAAACGCATTGACCATCGGCATCACGCTATGGATGCAATAGTGATAGCTTGTGCTACGCGGAATCATGTGAACTACCTAAGCAATGAGTCTGCAAGCCGGAATGCGAAAATCTCTCGTTATGATTTGCAAAGATTGTTGTGTGACAAGAACAGGACAGATGATAATGGCAATTATAAGTGGGTTATAAAGAAGCCATGGGATACTTTTACGCAAGATGCGAGGGAGGTATTGAGCAAAATAGTGGTTAGCTTGAAGCAGAATTTGCGCATTATAAATAAGACAACTAACGTTTATAGGCATTTTGATGCAACTGTGAATCGTGTTTATGAGAAACAGAAAACCGGTGATAGTTGGGCTATCCGTAAACCGATGCACAAAGATACAGTCTTTGGAGCGGTGAACCTGAGAAAAGTAAAAGTTGTGCGATTATCGGTCGCCTTGGATACTCCTGCCATGATTGTTGACAAAAGAGTGAAGAACAAAGTGTTTGAACTGCTGTCTTATAAATATGATAAGAAGAGAATTGAAAAATATTTTAAAGAAAATGCTTTCTTGTGGAAAGAACTGGATTTGGCTAAAGTTGCAGTTTATTATTTTACAGAAGCTACGACAGAGCCTTTGGTCGCAGTACGCAAACCTCTCGATTCAACTTTCAATGAGAAGAAAATAAAAGAATCGGTAACAGACACCGGTATACAGAAAATACTTCTAAATCATTTGTGTACAAAGGAAGGAAAGCCCGATTTAGCATTTTCTGCGGAAGGCATAGAGGAAATGAACCGTAATCTTTTGCAGCTGAATAATGGTAAAAGTCATCAGCCGATATATAAGGTGAGGGTGTATGAACCACGTGGAAATAAATTTAGTGTCGGTGTACTTGGTAATAAAGGGACTAAATGGGTGGAAGCTGCCAAAGGAACCAATTTGTTTTTCGCTATTTATATAACGGAGGATGGAAAAAGAACGTATGAGACTATTCCTTTAAATGTGGTTATAGAGCGTGAGAAACAAGGACTTGTTCCTGTTCCGGATAGAAATGAAAAGGGAGATAAACTGTTGTTTTGGCTGTCTCCTAATGATTTGGTATATCTGCCAACTGAAGAAGAACGGGAATTTGGTAGGATAAATGAGCCGATAGATAGGGGGAGGATTTATAAGATGGTAAGTTGTACAGGAAATGAAGGGCATTTCATTCCTGCAAACGTGGCTAATCCGATAGTACCTGTTATTGAGTTGGGCAGTAATAATAAGGCACAAAGAGCATGGACTAATGAAATGATAAAAGATATTTGTATCCCTATTAAAGTTGATAGATTGGGTCATATTATAGAAGTTAAGTATAGAATAGATGAATAATATAAAGTTATTTCAAGAAAAAAAGATCCGTTCCGTATGGAACGAGGAAGAACAGCAATGGTGTTTTTCTGTTGTAGATGTAGTTGGTGTATTGACCGATAGTGTGAATCCTACAGACTATCCTGAATTGGCCCAAGAACGTATGAAGGAACTCTATGAATAGAAAGGTTATCCCAAAGATTGGATTGACAAGCGTTTGAGAGGTATTGCCATTCGTTAGAGTCTGACGGATGAGTGGAAGGAAAGGGGAATTACGGAAAAAAGTGATTATGCTATTCTTACGGCAGAATTTCTAAAGCAACGTTTGGACTGACTCCCTCAGACTATAAGATATATAAAGGACTGACAAAGAAAAATCAAAATATTTGTGACCACATGTCTGATCTGGAACTGATTTTTACGATGCTTGGTGAGATAAACAAGTGGCACAGCGTGGCGGAAACATTGCTGGGGTGGCTCGTGAGCAAGCCGAAAAAGAGTTGGGTGGTAGTGTTGTTTCTCCTGAAAATTTTCTATCGGATTCCGATAAGCAGGATGATACTTTAGAACTTCCTTTCTTTGAAAATAATGAATGAATAATTATAAAATCTATATGCTATGATTAAGAAAACACTTTATTTCGGAAATCCTGTTTATCTGTCTTTGAAAAATGCTCAGTTGGTGATAAAATTGCCGGAGGTGGTGAAAATCAGTGCTTTGCCCGAAGGGTTCAAGCAAATGTCCGAGGTAACTAAACCTATAGAAGATATTGGAGTAGTGGTGTTGGACAATAAGCAGATAACCATTACTTCGGGAGTGTTGGAGGCTTTACTTGAAAATAACTGTGCAGTCATAACCTGCGATTCTAAAAGTATGCCGGTTGGTTTAATGCTTCCTTTGTATGGGAATACTACACAGAATGAAAGGTTTCGTCATCAACTTGGTGCTTCTCTGCCATTAATGAAGCAACTTTGGCAGCAAACGATAAAAACCAAAATAGAAAATCAGGCAGTGGTATTGCGTGAGTGTGTTGGGGAAGAAATAAAGTGTATGAAGGTATGGGCTGCCGATGTGAAGAGTGGGGATCCAGATAACTTGGAGGCTCGTGCGGCTGCTTATTATTGGAAGAATTTGTTTAAGATAGAGGGCTTTACAAGAGATAGAGAAGGTATTCCTCCTAATAATCTGTTGAATTATGGGTATGCCATTTTGCGAGCAGTTGTTGCTCGTGGATTGGTTACGAGTGGACTTTTGCCTACTTTAGGGATACATCACCATAATCGTTATAATGCTTATTGTCTGGCAGATGATATAATGGAACCCTATCGTCCGTATGTGGATAGATTGGTATATGATGTGTTCAAGGAAGAAGAATTGGATTGTGTTGAATTGACGAAAGAACTGAAAGCGAGGTTATTGACAATTCCTACATTAGAAACTGTTATCTCAGGGAAGCGTAGTCCCTTGATGGTGGCTGTGGGACAGACTACAGCTTCTCTGTATAAATGTTTCAGTGGTGAATTGCGCAAAATTTCTTATCCGGAGATGTAATGGACCGGTTTAGTGAATATCGTATTATGTGGGTGTTGGTGTTGTTTGATTTGCCTACCGAAACAAAGAAGGATAAAAAGGCGTATGCGGACTTTAAAAAAAATCTGCAAAGGGATGGATTTACCATGTTCCAATTCTCTATATATGTTCGTCATTGTGCAAGTAGTGAGAATGCAGAGGTACATATAAAAAGAGTTAAATCTTTCTTGCCGGAGCATGGAAATGTTGGAATAATGTGCATTACGGATAAACAATTTGGAAATATAGAACTTTTCTATGGAAAAAAGACAGTAGATGTAAATACCCCTGGGCAGCAATTAGAACTGTTCTGAAAAGAAAATCCCGCCATATAGCGGGATTTTTTTCTTGGAAACGACGTCTTTTTAAATTTCTAATATCTTATGTAACTATATGTATATTAGATTGTTGCTGATAATCAGTTGTTTCCAATGTTTCAAAGATACTAAAATGAGAGCAAATCACAACAAAACTTCTTTAGGGACAAAAACAGAAATTGTTGTTTCCAATGTTTCAAAGATACTAAAATGAGAGCAAATCACAACTTAATATCGCTTTCTTTTCTTCTTTAGTAGTTGTTTCCAATGTTTCAAAGATACTAAAATGAGAGCAAATCACAACGCATGTATTTTGTTATATAGTTCGCTGTTGTTGTTTCCAATGTTTCAAAGATACTAAAATGAGAGCAAATCACAACACATTCATAACATTTCCCGCATTCTGCTTGTTGTTTCCAATGTTTCAAAGATACTAAAATGAGAGCAAATCACAACAAATAGACCCTCAAGACTTTTTAAACTATTGTTGTTTCCAATGTTTCAAAGATACTAAAATGAGAGCAAATCACAACTATCACATCAATTTTAAACCATTCATTATGTTGTTTCCAATGTTTCAAAGATACTAAAATGAGAGCAAATCACAACAATCTGGGTTGCAGCCTTTTCTGCGACCTGGTTGTTTCCAATGTTTCAAAGATACTAAAATGAGAGCAAATCACAACACCTACTTTCAGTCCCGGAATTTCTTCCGGTTGTTCCCAATGTTTCAAAGATACTAAAATGAGAGCAAATCACAACGGCTTTCTGGAGTTTCTTATCCGTCAAGGAGTTGTTTCCAATGTTTCAAAGATACTAAAATGAGAGCAAATCACAACTTTATGACAATGTGTATTATAATTCTGCGGGTTGTTTCCAATGTTTCAAAGATACTAAAATGAGAGCAAATCACAACCTCTTTCGAACTGTTTTTGTTCAGCTCGTTGTTGTTTCCAATGTTTCAAAGATACTAAAATGAGAGCAAATCACAACAAAAGGTCTGCTATATACGGACTTTTATCTGTTGTTTCCAATGTTTCAAAGATACTAAAATGAGAGCAAATCACAACTACTTTGAATGCTTCGGCATAAGTTGTGAGTTGTTTCCAATGTTTCAAAGATACTAAAATGAGAGCAAATCACAACTGCTTGCCAAGGCTGGCATATACGATTTTGTTGTTTCCAATGTTTCAAAGATACTAAAATGAGAGCAAATCACAACATGCATTGGCTGATCTTCATTGTTGGACTTGTTGTTTCCAATGTTTCAAAGATACTAAAATGAGAGCAAATCACAACACATAGTCCGGATTGTATTGAAATACTGTTGTTGTTTCCAATGTTTCAAAGATACTAAAATGAGAGCAAATCACAACTGTAAAGGAGGATAATAGGCGGCTTATACAGTTGTTTCCAATGTTTCAAAGATACTAAAATGAGAGCAAATCACAACTTGGAATTGATTGCTCCCGTCGCGATTGTGGTTGTTTCCAATGTTTCAAAGATACTAAAATGAGAGCAAATCACAACGGCTGCATCCGCTTCTTCCTGCGTATCGGCGTTGTTTCCAATGTTTCAAAGATACTAAAATGAGAGCAAATCACAACCGACTTGCAACCGACATTGAGATACTACGGTTGTTTCCAATGTTTCAAAGATACTAAAATGAGAGCAAATCACAACGATACTTTTACAACTGTACAAGGCAAAGAGGTTGTTTCCAATGTTTCAAAGATACTAAAATGAGAGCAAATCACAACTTGGAATTGATTGCTCCCGTCGCGATTGTGGTTGTTTCCAATGTTTCAAAGATACTAAAATGAGAGCAAATCACAACGGCTGCATCCGCTTCTTCCTGCGTATCGGCGTTGTTTCCAATGTTTCAAAGATACTAAAATGAGAGCAAATCACAACCGACTTGCAACCGACATTGAGATACTACGGTTGTTTCCAATGTTTCAAAGATACTAAAATGAGAGCAAATCACAACGATACTTTTACAACTGTACAAGGCAAAGAGGTTGTTTCCAATGTTTCAAAGATACTAAAATGAGAGCAAATCACAACAGATTTAAAAACAAGCCAGCTGGTAATGTCGTTGTTTCCAATGTTTCAAAGATACTAAAATGAGAGCAAATCACAACCTAATTACTTCTTGGAATTCTAGTTCTGCTGTTGTTTCCAATGTTTCAAAGATACTAAAATGAGAGCAAATCACAACTGATTGTCGCCCTTTATTCTGTCTCCTATCGTTGTTTCCAATGTTCCAAAGATACTAAAATGAGAGCAAATCACAACACATTTTAGGGGCATGAGATACGGGCAGAAAGTTGTTTCCAATGTTCCAAAGATACTAAAATGAGAGCAAATCACAACCGTAGATCTGTGTAGTCTTTATATCCGTATGTTGTTTCCAATGTTCCAAAGATACTAAAATGAGAGCAAATCACAACTACATAATAGTGCTGATGTATTAAATCCAAGTTGTTTTCAATGTTCCAAAGATACTAAAATGAGAGCAAATCACAACATTTGTCTTTGAGCTTGCCGCTAATGTGTGTTGTTTCCAATGTTCCAAAGATACTAAAATGAGAACAAATCACAACTTTGATGCTGCAGGCGGTACAAAACAAGTGTTGTTTCCAATGTTCCAAAGATATTAAAATGAGAGCAAATCACAACTCTTGGAGGAAAATATCCTTCATATCATAGCTATTTTCAATGTTTCAAAGATTTTTCGATGAGTGGTAACGTAATCCAGTGTATGCAATATTGAATGACACTGGATTGTTATGTTTTCGTAATGATTCATTTGTTTTTCGATGAATTCACTGTCACTACTGCTATTTGTTCCATAGAGGCTTACGGATACCTCTTCATACATATAATCGAGATATTGTTGGGCTTGTGCCATATCTGGATATGTGTTCTTAGTTAGAAATTCCGTATTGGAGGCTGACACTTACTGTGTACCTTTGTACACAGTAAGTATATTGATAAGAGTTTTATTCGTTTTTTCATGTTTATTTTATCTGTGTTTACCAATTATCTGTTCTAAATGGAGCTACAGGAATACCATAGGTACTGAATACACTTGCTTTTGCATAATTTTTGTAAGCGTATCGAACTGCTATCGGATGCTGCACTTTATCGCATGATACGGCAAGGCGGGTTGTTTTGGTTTCTATTTCGGCATGAGCCGGATAGAAAATTTTATCTTCACCGGCAATCTCAAATCCTTCGAGCGGGGTCCACATCGGACAAAGTCCGCGTTGTGCATTATCTATATTAATGTATATTTTATTTCCTGATATTTCCATAGATTTGTAAATGGGAGTGGCATAGCCGAATCCTTTTTGCCCATAGGTTTGGGCAAGGGCCCAAAGAGCCAGACGGCTACCAACAGTTTCTTTATTTGTCGGGTGGATAAAGACGGGATGCCCTATATCCAAAGTAGTGACCATCCCGCTATTAGGAATGTCTTTCATATTTTGTTGTTGGACTTCGCGCATACGGGCGGCTGAGGTACCATTTGCTCCTTCATAATTGAAAGGAGCAATCTCTACAAAGTAAAAAGGAAATTCCCCTATATTCCATTTGTTACGTATGTCTTTGACAAAGACGGGCATCAGATCTTTATATAAATCAACATTGTCGCGATTACTTTCGCCTTGATACCAAAGAAAGCCTTTAATAGTAAAATTAGTGAATGGTGCTATTTTGCTATTGTAAAGTACACATGGAGTAGCTGTAATGTTTTTTATTGGTTCATTATTATTGAGTATGGATAAATCGATACTTTTAAATGGTGTAATAGCTTCCCGGCTCATCCATGCTTCTACTTTTGAGCCACCAAGTGAAGATATAATGATACCGACCGGTACTTCTAAGACTTCTTGTAGATATTGGGCAAAAAAGTAAGCAGTTGCACTTGTATGGGAAACGTTGACAGGAGTGTTTTCTAACCATTCACCTTTACAATCCTCTTCTGGTGTTTTGCTAAATTGACGTATCCATTTTCCATCCTTAGAATCTGTATTGTAGATACGGATTGGAGTAGAGGCTTTTGCTTTGGCAATGACGTCGTTTGTACCTTGAGTCGGTTGGCGGTCAAAGCCGCTCATTGGCATTTCCATATTCGATTGTCCGGAACAAAACCAGACTTCACCTATTAATATATTTTTTAAAGTTAAGAGCTCTCCGTCGTTGAAAGTAATTTCATAAGGACCTCCAGCTACTGGTGTAGAGATATTTAACAACCATTTTCCTTGTTTGTCTGCTATTGTTTTATACGTTTTGTTATCCCATGATGTTTTTATAGTGATGGGAGAATTCTTTTGAGCTTTACCCCAAAGTTTTACATTTGTATGTTGTTGCAATACCATATTACTGCTAAGTATGGAGGGTAATTGTACTTTAGCTTTTACAAATGTAGAGGCTGATAGAAAATGTACTAATAGAAGAAAGGTTATTAAGGACTTAACCACTGTGTAATTTAAACATCTTTTTTTCATAATACTATGTTCATTTTAATAAATAAGATAATGTTTAGTTCTTTGTGACAAAAATAGATAGGGGAACTTACCTTCCAGGTTAAATTGTTATTAATTTGCACATAATATCAGTTTAATAGGATCTTGTTTTTAAAATCTTATGTCCTTTATTTGTCGCGGGGATTTTTTTGTTACCTTTGCAAAGTGTTTTTTAACAATATGCTATGAGAAATAATTTGTTGATTTGGATATTATGTTTCTTTGCTTTGGGAGATTTGAAAGTGCTGGCCTCTACAGATTATGGCCTCTATTTTAAGTCTCATTCTGCACCGGGCAATGAACGCACTTCTTTGGCTCTTGATGAAAATTCTCCTTTTCGTGTGAAGAATGAGTTTACTATAGATTTTCAAATGTGGGTTCGTAATGAGCCTGATTTTGGAGCTATTCTTCATTTATGTACGAATGAAAACCAATTCCTTCATTTTGTTTTTGCGGCAGGTGACAATAATCGGAACTTCCCGGCTTTAGTTTTTAATGAAGGAATGTTCTCTATTGATACTAATATAAAAAAAAATAAATGGATTCCAGTTTCTTTGCATCTTAATATAAAGAATAATCAAATCGATTTGAAATATGATGATAAAGATACTACGATGATAGTACCTTTGCAGAGGGTACTGAGGATATCACAGTTTTGTTTGGAAAATCTCCTTATTTCTCGTCAGATGTGGCTCCTATGAATATTAGGGATATAAAAATTACTAGTGATGGGGATTTAATCAGACATTGGAAATTGTGGAAGCATAATGGTGAAGTCTGTCTTGACGAAGTTAAAGGAGCCAGGGCGATGGCTTCCTATCCCTCATGGTTGATTGATGACCATATTGAATGGCGGAAAATATATGCAGAGAAGACTTCAGGACGTTTGGACGTCGCTTTTAATGCTCGTGATGCTTTGTTTTATTTAGTTCGACAAGATAAAGTAGATATATTAAATGGGATTTCGGGTAATATGGATAAAATCACTGTAGAGAAGGGATATCCGGTGATGGAATATACGGACCATTTGGTATATGACACTTTAACAAATCAATTGTTTTCTTACTCTTTACATGAAAAACTTGTTTCTTTCTTATCTGTTGATGAAAGAACTTGGAGCCTGAGTGAAAGGCATTTGGACGAGCCTCGTTATTATAATCATGCACGTACCTTTAATTCAAGTGATTCTTCATTCTATTTTTTTGGAGGATATGGTTTTTATCAATATAGAAATGATCTGTACAGATTGAAAGTTGGTACGAAGCAAATTGAAGGAGTTACTTATTCTCCTGCGATTTCTCCTCGTTATTCATCTGCTGCTGCTATAGTGGGAGATGAGTTGTATCTTTTTGGCGGTCGTGGAAATAGACAGGGAAAGCAAGAGTTTAATGCTCATTTTTACTATGAATTATGTGCTATTAATTTGAAAACAGGAAAGTCGCGTTGTGTGTGGAAGAAAAGGCAGTCTACAGATATATTAATGATGGCATCTTCCATGTATTTTGAACCTTCAGATAGCTCTTTTTATGCAGTTAGCATGAAAGATGGAGGCAGTCTATGGAAAGTTTTTATGAATGACTCTGTTTGGGTGGAGGTTTCTAAGCCTATTCATAATGATTTAGTCTATCAAGATTGTGATTTTAGTTTTTATTCATCACCTGCTCATCGCAAGTTGTATTTGGTAATGGATAAGATTTTGAGCGATCGCACACATGATGTAGCTATTTATTCTATCAATACTCCTTTGTTGAATGATAATGAAATTATGCAGGTTGCAGATAAAAGTTTAACACCTGTATGGTTGTGGTGGTTGTGTGGTATAGTGTTGCTAGGAGGGGCGTTTTTCTTTATCTACCGAATAAAGTGTGGTAAAAATAGGGCGATCTCTGAAGATATAAAAAGCAGCGATACTCCAATAGAAACTTTTCATTTTAGTGAATCAGTAGAAGAAACAGTGGAGGTAGAAAAGTTCTTTGATCGAAGCCGTTCGGCAATCTCGTTATTAGGTACATTTAATGTCCGTGATAAAGACGGTAATGATATAACTGGTGCTTTTACACCTCGGTTGAAAAGTTTACTTGTATTGCTTGTCCTTTATACAGAAAAGAACAAACAAGGTATTTTGACTAAAAAAGTTACAGATATTTTATGGTCAGATAAAGAAGAAGAGGCTGCTCGTAATAATCGAAATGTAACTTTGCGTAAGTTGCGTGTACTGTTAGAAAAAGTAGGTGATGTAGAGATTATCAGTGATATGGGATTCTTGTGCATCAGATGGGGGGAAGGTGTTTTTTGTGATTATCGGATGGCATTGGAGTGTATTCGTCAATTTAAAGAAAAAAATGAAGAACATGGAGATGATAAGCTGCTAAATCAAATACTGGAGATATTATTATATGGTCCGTTGCTTTCAAATACAATTGTTGATTGGTTGGATGAATTCAAAGATTCTTATTCCAGTCTTTCCATTGATTTGCTGAGAAATTTGTTGAATGTGCAGCGTAATAATTATGATACGGTACTACGCATTGCTGATATATTGTTTTTGCATGATCCTTTGAGTGAGGAAGCTTTAGTTGCCAAATGCTCTGTCCTTTTTGCACAAGGTAAAAAAGGTATTGTGAAAAGTGTTTATGACCGTTTTTGTAAGGAGTATAAAGACTCTTTGGGAGAAGAGTATAAAGTACCTTTATGTAATTTGTACAAATAGCTTTCAATGACATAAAACTAGATGCTTTCTTATGCCAAGAGGTGTAAGTGATAATATTTTAATAATAAAGCGTTTAATTGTAATGATTAAGCGCTTTTTTAATATTCCTTTAATAGAAGATAATCCTATATTTTAAGACTGAGTTCTTTATTTTGCACAGGTAGAAAAGCTCTTGTGGTTCTCTACATGGGGTATTGAGATTGTGTGTAACTAACTTAATCATAACACTATGAAAAGGATTTTTTTGCTTGTTTTGCTTATATTAGGCTTGGTAATTTCTTCTTTTAAGGTTTTGTCTGCAAATTCTCCGGAGAAACTCTACGAAAATTTACAGAAAAAATTGGCTTCTGGGTGGAATACTTGGGATACTCGTAGCGTATTGACGCACGTGTTTCTTCCTTATGGCTTTGCTGTTGATCTCAACATGATTGATTCTGATGGGAGCCGAGTGAAGAAATTTAGAATTGGTGACCGAAGTAAAGGGGCGCCTATATTGCAGCCCGGGCCTCATTCTTTTGATGGAACCTATACTAAAATAACAGTGAATTGGCGTGGTTACAAATTGCAAGTGGAAAGTGCTGCCATAGGACTTAAAAATGTGATTTTGATTACACCATTGGCTGAAACAAAAAAAGGAGGGAGATTGGCAGTAATTCCTGAAATTCTTTGGAAACGTGGTAATACACTGGTTGTAAATACTCGAAGTTTTGTTTTGGCTTCACGCGATAGGGCTGTTGAAATAGAAACATATATAGAAGGTGAACTTCTGGAGAAAAAAGGTAAGGAGTTTATTGTTTCTTTGAATTCTCCGATTGCACTTTGTTGCGGAGAGGCTATGAGTCTGGAGAAAGCAACAGCTTTTGTAAAGAGACAGGCGCAAGAATTTGTTACAACTAATAAAAAAAGGTTTGGTGAGAATTACGATTGCTACAATGCCATGCAAAGTGTTTTGGCATGGGATAATATATATGATCCCAGTATTAGGAAAGTGATAACCCCTGTCAGCCGGATTTGGAGTTCTGAATGGTTTGCCAGTGAAGATTTCGGTGGTTTTACGTTGTTTTGTTGGGATACTTATTTTGCAGCGATGATGCTGGCTGTTGGTAGTAAGGAATTGGCTTATGCAAATGCTGTGGAGATAACCAAAGCAATAACTGAATGTGGTTTTATACCCAATTGCTTTTATAGTAATGGCTTTAAATCAAGAGACCGCTCTCAGCCACCTGTCGGTTCTTTGGTTGTTTGGATGTTGTACAAACAATATAAAGAGAAGTGGTTTTTGGAGTTACTTTATAAAGAATTGTTGACTTGGAATCGTTGGTGGAGTAAGAATAGGGAGGATAAAGGTCTATTATGTTTGGGAAGTAACCCTTATGAAAAGGTCACTTATTTTAGATCTGAATTTGATACGAATTGTCATTATGGAGCTGTTTTGGAGTCGGGCCTGGACAATTCACCTATGTATGATGGAGTATCTTTTAATAAGCAGAAACACTTATTGGAGCAACAGGATGTGGGTATATCTTCATTGTATGTAATGGATTGTGATTATTTGGCATTGATAGCAGAGGAACTTAATTATAAGAAAGATGCTATGGAGCTTAGGGAGCGTGCGGATTATTATCGTGCTAATTTGAAAGGTTTATGGGATGAAAAGACAGGTTTTTATTACAATCGTTCTACTAGGACCATGGATTTTAATTATCGTACCTCGCCTACTTGCTTTTATCCATTGTTGGCAAAAGCACCTACACAAAATCAAGCTGAACGAATGGTAAAAGAACATTTATTGAATACTAATGAATTTTGGGGAAAGTATGTGATTCCATCTGTTCCGAAAAATGATCCGGCTTTTAAGGATAATGAGTATTGGAGGGGACGTATATGGGCTCCATTGAATTTTTTGGTTTATATGGGGCTGAATAACTATGAGTTTCGGGAAGTGAAACGCCTTTTTGCTGAAAAATCTAAGAATTTATTATTGAAGTCTTGGTTATCACATGGCTATGTTTTTGAAAATTATAATGCTCTTACTGGTATAGGGGATGATGTTGTAAGAAGTGATAAATTCTATCATTGGGGTGCATTATTGGGGTATATTTCTCTTATGGAGAATGGAGTTGTTTGTAAATATAATTAATGATCTATTATGAAAAATATTATTTTAATTATCAGTCTTTTATTTTATTCGTTTTCTGTTGTAAATGCACAGAAACATGTTTTCTTTAAAAGTCCTTGGAAAGGAGATGTAACTGTTGTAAAAGAAAGCAAGGGGGGGCTGAATATGCCAACGATTACTGTGCCGGAGAGGTGTTGGCATATGGATGCTTCTTTGCAAGATATAAGTATATATAAAGATGTACAATTGAATGATGCAAATAAAACTATTTGGTGTAGTTTTTTAGCATTGAAAGAAAAAGGAAATTCTCATTTGGGTTTATCTTTTGAAAAAGATAATGATAAAAAAATATTAGTTGAAGCAGGGGTATCTCAGACTCCGCAATTGATAGTTGTGCGTATTGATTACTCTGAAAAGACAGATAGGGCATATATCTTTTATAGTCCGACGGCAGCTGCTGTGCCTGATTTGGAAAATGCTGTATCTGTTTTATCAGGTGACTTTGATTTTAATCGTATTAGGATTTTGGCAGAAAAGGGAAGTAAAGGAATGGTTAGTGATGTTTTCATAGGTACAAATTATCACGATGTGGTGCGTCCTAATAAGCTGCAAGTTGTAGAGAAGGAAGGGCAGTCGCAGACTGTACTGTCTTGGAAAAAAGAAAAGCAAGCTTTGTGGGTCCAAACTTCAGGTGGAACTTTATTTTTACAACCTTATGATATTGGGAGTGTGCATGTGATGTTTGGTTCGGAACTGGAGATTGAAAATAATAAGAGTTTTGCCGTCACGCAACAGCCTGATATTGCCGAGTTTGATGTAGAAGATACTCGAAGAGAGATTATATTACGTTCTTCTTGTCTCTCCGTAACAGTGAATAAAAAAGCTGGTTATATTAGCCTTCTTGATAAATCCGGAAAACTTTTGTTGAAAGAATGGCCGGAAAAAGCAAGAATGAATGTGCATGGAGATTCTGTAAATGCATATTGTAGATTTCAGTTACAGGATGAAGAAGCGTTATACGGATTAGGACAGTTTAGAGATAATTTGATGAATTTGCGAAATGCTAAACGAGAATTAGTTCAGTTTAATACCCAAGCTGCAGTACCGGTTATTTATTCTACAGGAAAATGGGGACTGTTTTGGGACAATCCTTCCCGAACTATATATGCAGATAATAATGCAGGTATGAGTTTTGTTTCAGATTATGGTAGGATTGTGAATTATTATCTTTTTGTTGGTGATGGAATGGATAAGTTGGTAGCAGCCTATCGTTCTTTGACAGGAGTTGCTCCAATGTTACCAGCTTGGGCTTTAGGCTATCATCAGAGCCGTAATCGTTATGCAACACAAAAAGAAGTGATGGAGGTGGCCAAGAGAATGAAGGAAGAAAACATTCCGGCAAGCACCATTTTTATAGACTATCATTATTGGGGTAAATATGGAACCGGTTCGCATAAATTTGATGAGACTATTTTTCCGGATGTTCCCGCAATGGTAGATAGTCTTCATAATATGTATGATTTGAAAGTTGTCTTGACAATGTGGCCTAGTTTTAAACCTGGTATTCCTAATTACAATGAAATGTCAGAAAGAGGATATATTTTGGAAGGAGCCAGAGCTATTGATGGCTATATATATGATACTTTTAATCCGGGAGCAGCCAAAATGTATTGGGATAAAGTAGTTCCTTTAGTAGACTTGAATATTGATGGTTGGTTTTTGGATGGACCGGAACCGGATCATATAGCTTCATTTTTACCACTTCGTACGTATGCAGGAGAGGCTCGTAGAGTGCGGAATATATATCCATTGGTGCATGCGTCTCATTTTTATGATGGAATAACAAAAGCTCGTCCAAATCTTCGTCCTTATATGTTGACTCGTTGTGCGTGGGCTTCTCAGCAAAAGTGGGGAACTGCAGTATGGTCTGGGGATATTCCAACAACATTTGAGGAACTTCAAAAACAAGTTGCAGCAGGTCTGAACTTTACAGCAACCGGAATTCCTTATTGGACTACGGATATTGGTGGTTATTCGGGAGGAGATCCCTCTAAAAAGGATTATCAAGAATTGTTTATACGCTGGTTCCAATATGGAACATTCTGTCCGATTTTTCGTGCTCATGGACGTCGTTATCCGGGAGATACGAAAGCTCCGAATGAGTTATGGGCATATGGCCCTGAGGTACAACGTATATGTACCGATTTCATTAAGTTACGCTATAGACTTCTTCCCTATATTTATACTTTGTCTGATAGAGTAACTCGTGAACATTATACTCCTATGCGTTTACTTGCTTTTGATTTCCCTCAGGATGAAAAAGTGCTGGATTGTAAAGATCAATTTATGTATGGTCCTGCTCTTTTAGTTTGTCCTATTTTAGAGGCAGGAGCTATTTCGCGTTCTGTGTATTTGCCGGAAGGACATACTTGGTTTGATTTTTGGACCGGAAAGAAATATCAAGGAGGCATCACAGTTATGGCAGAGGCTTCTTTGAGCACAATGCCTTTGTATGTAAAGGCGGGCTCTATTATTCCTTATTATATGTCTGTAGAAAAGAATATCAATACTGATATTCCACTTGAAATTCATGTGTTTACAGGTGAAGATGCTATTTTTAATTTATATGAAGATGATGGTGAAACTATAGAATATAAAGAAGGTAAGTATAATGTTATTCCTTTTAAATGGAATGATTGTACCAAAGAACTGGTAATTGGTAAAAAGCTAGGTACTTATACAACAGAAGATAGGGAAATTTGCGTTAAGCTTAATGGCAAGAATGTGGCTACGAGAGTGAGGTATACAGGGGAAGAAATAAAGCTTGTATTGAAGTGAGTCTCTTGGTATTCTTAGGTTGACATGCTCATAAGGATGGAATAGATGGTTTTTAAACAGATGTACTTATTGTTGTAATCTTTACTAGGGCTTAACTGCATGATTTATATGTGGTTTAGTGGAATATCTGCATCTTTTGAAATAAAGGAACTTAATTCCTTTGGTTAATTTGAAATTAAGCGTTAGCTAAGTGTGATATGACTTAATTTTTAATTTTTGATATATAATTTTGCATTATCGAAATAAATGCGAATAGAGGTAATGATATATAAGGTTTAAGATTGTTTTAGGATAACATTTTTGTAGAATTAACCTTTTTAATATATAAATGAAAATGAAAAATACAAGTTAACAGAAGCTTATCCTTCCTACCTATTTTTTTGAGAGGATACATTATTTTATGAAAAACAATTTTAAAAGTGAGATTATGAAATGCATAAAAAGCAAGTTTAGTTTTATGAAAGGTAGTAAATATTCCTTCGGGTATATATTAATACTGTTCTTGATGGTGCTCACTCCGATGTATGCACAAACTTCCCGAAATATATCTGGACAAGTTGTTGATGAATTGGGTGAGGCTATTATTGGTGCCAATGTGACAGTGGTTGGCAATAAATCGTTAGGTACTATAACTGATATTGATGGAAACTTTACTCTTACAGTTACTGAAGGAGCAATCTTGGAAGTTTCTTATATAGGTTATGTAAACAAAAAAGTAAATGTAGATAAGAATACCAATTATAGGATTGTCTTAAAGGAAGATGCCGAACAGTTAGATGAAGTAGTGGTTGTTGGATATGGTACTCAGAAAAAGGTGAACCTGACAGGTGCTGTATCTGCTATTACTAATGAAGAACTGGCTGCAACAAAGAGCCAGAATGCTCAAAATATGTTGACTGGTAAGGTGCCTGGGGTACGTGTGATTCAGAAGACATCAGAACCGGGTGAATTTACAAATCAATTTGATATTCGTGGTTTTGGTTCTCCATTAATTGTTGTTGATGGCATTCCTCGTGGTGATTTACAGCGTATGGATCCTAATGAAATTGAATCAATATCTGTGTTGAAAGATGCTTCGGCTGCTATTTATGGTGTGCGTGCTGCTAATGGTGTAGTGTTGGTTACAACCAAAAAAGGAGAGAAAAATAAACCGAAAATTGAATACAACATGTATTATGGTATTCAGACTCCTGCCGAAATGCTTGAGCCAGTAGGAGCAGTCGAACGTATGACTTTGTTTAATGAAAAGTCTATGCGTAATCTGACAAACCCACAATTGACTTATTCCGATGAGCAGATAGGAGCTTATTTGAATGGAACTTTGAAATCTACAGATTGGTATGGAGCTGTCATCCGTAATACAGCCCCTCAGCAACAGCATAACGTTTCATTGAGTGGTGGTAGTGAGAAAATGGATTATTATATCAATTTCGGCTATACCGATCAAGAAGGTTTCTTTAAGTCGAAAGCTTTGAATTATGATCGTTACAATCTTCGTATGAATTTGAATGCTGAGGTTGCCAAGAATTTGAAAGCTTCTGTTAAAATGAATGGCATTATTGACAATAAAGAGCGCCAATATTTGTCTACATGGGAGGTTTATAAAGCTCTTTGGCGCGCCAGTCCTAATGAAAAACTTTATGCTAATGACACTCCGGGGTATTACCAAAAGATGTCAACTGACCAGTTAAACCTTTTGGCTTCGACAGATCCTGATGTATCTGGTTATAACAAAAATACCAATAAAATTTTTCAATCCAGTATGGAATTGGAATATGTGGTTCCATTTGTAAAAGGATTGAAAGTGAAAGGGTTGTTCAGTTACGATACTTCTATAGCTGATAATTCTATTTTTCAGAAAGAATATAATGAATATACTTACGATGAAGCAAGTGAAACTTATTCTGCTTATCCAAAACAGAGTCCTACCAAGTTGGAACGTTACTATGGGAATTCTTGGTCAACCCTATGGCAGGCTTCTGTAAGTTATGATAATACTTTCGCTACTGACCATCATGTATCCGGTTTACTGTTGTATGAAGAGGGACACAGTGTGGGTGATAATATTCGTGCTTCTCGTGAGTTCTCTATACCTCTGCCTTATTTGTTTGCCGGTAATTCGACTAATCAGCTTGGTACATCCAATGCAGATGGATTGACAGAAAGTGCTTCTAAGGCATTGGTTGGCCGTTTTAATTATGATTATAAAGGGCGCTATTTGGCTGAATTTGCTTTTCGTTACGATGGTTCTTCTAAATTCCCATCACACAGCCGTTGGGGATTTTTTCCCAGCGCTTCTTTAGGGTGGCGCATGAGTGAAGAGGACTTTGTAAAGGAGGCACTTCCTTTTGTCAATAATTTGAAACTGCGCGCTTCTTACGGTAAGATGGGAGATGACTCGGTAGCTGATTATCAGTTTATTTCAGGATATAATTATCCAAACACAGAGGGTGCTACGTTCAACAAACCTCCTAAAGGATATTTCTTTGGTGGTTCCTTTATTAATTCTCTTGGATTCAGAGCGGTTGCCAATCCGGATATAACTTGGTATACTGTTAAGACACTGAATGTTGGTGTGGACGCTGACTTATGGAATGGTCTGTTGGGCGTTTCTTTTGATCTTTTTCAACGTGATCGTGATGGATTGATGGCTAATCGGATTGTTGCTGTTCCTGGTACTTTTGGCGCTTCGATGCCCAAAGAAAATTTGGAAAGCGATCGGACGAGAGGATTTGAATTAGAACTTAGGCATCATAATCGTATTGGAGAAGTTGGATATAGCGTAACAGGAAACATGGCTATCACCCGTTCTATGTGGCGTTATAAAGAGCGTACCCCATCTGGAAATTCATATGATAACTGGAGAAATAACCTGACAGACCGTTATAATGATATTTGGTTTGGATATGGAGACGGTGGACGTTACACTTCTTGGGACCAGATTATTAATTCTCCTATTTTTGCAGGAAATGCTACTTTGCCAGGTGATTATATCTACGAAGACTGGAATGGTGATGGTACTATAGATGATATGGATAAGTATCCTATTGCTACAACAACAAATGCTTCTGCTGCTGATTTCCAAGATAAGAAGAACTATCCGTTAATGAACTTTGGCTTGACTTTGTCTGCTCAGTGGAAAGGTTTTGATGTAAGTATGACATTCCAAGGGTCTGCTATGTCCTATGTTTCTTATGGTGAGCAGCTGTCAGCCCCTTTACAGTTTGATGGTAATGCATTGGATATGTTTTTGGATAGATGGCGTCCTGTTGATCCAAAACAAGATCCTTATGATCCTTCTTGTCAATGGATTTCAGGCTACTACTCATATGGTGGAACAACACCTGATCAGAATTCTGAGTTTGCCATTCAGAAAGGTACATATCTGCGCTTGAAGACAGCTGAAATTGGTTATACACTGCCAAAACATTGGTTGGCTCCAGTAGGCGTTAAGAGCCTGAGGGTTTATATGAATGGATATAATCTGTTCACTTTGACTGGCGTAAAAGGCGTTGATCCGGAAAGACCGACGGAACTCTATGGATATATGTATCCGCTGAATAGGACGTATAATTTTGGAGCAAGTATTACATTTTAAGTAAAAGGAGATTATCGTATGAGAAAATTGAGAAATATATTGATGTGTGCTGCTTTAAGCGGCATGTTTGCCGGTTGTGTGGATTTGGATATTCCTCCTAAAAACATTCTTTCCGGAGAGGATATTTATAATGAAGGTGGCATTACTGCCTATATGTCCGGTTTGTACAGCCAGCTTCCAATGGAAGACTTTAACATGTCAAATGATGGTGAGTATAATGGTTTCTTTAATTGGAATTGCATTATTTGGGATATGATTAGTACCGGTGAAACGGTCAATCGTAATAATGTAGGTATTTATACTCCTCAAAAAGGATACTGGAGTATGGGATATAAAACCATTAGACAAGCCAATGAATTGATTAACAATCTTCCTGCTTATGTTGGAAAACTAGATGGTGCTGAATCATGGATTGCAGAAGCAAGGTTTGTTCGTGCCTATGTATATTTTGCCATGGTTAAGCGTTATGGTGGTGTTCCTATTTTGAAAGAGCCTCAGAATATGACTGGTAATGAGGAAGAATTGTGGGTAGCTCGTAGTAGCCATGAAGAATGTATTGATTTTATCCTGGAAGATTTGGATTATGCTATTGAACATCTAGGTAAAGATAAAGTAGTCGGACGTGGCAATAATAAATATGTAGCGGCTGCATTTAAATCACGTGTTGCCTTATATGCAGGTTCTGTTGCACGTTACGGGAAGACATATAATTATACAGGATCAGAGACGGGCAAAATGCTTTGTGGAGTACCGGAAAGTAGGGCAAATGATTATTTCACTCAAGCCTATAAAGCTTCTTTGATAGTGGAAGAAGGAGGATATAAATTGTATCAGAATAATTCGGATCTAGAAGCAAATTTTCGTGAGATTTTTATGAATGCAGACAATAGCAGTGAATCTATATTTATCCGTCAGTACAGTAAGAATGATTATGTACATAGCTTTGATGCTGTATATTGTCCGCCTCGTATGACTACCACATATGGTGATCGTTACAATGTAACGTTAGATTGGGTCGAATTGTTTGATGGTTTGCCTCTTGATCCTGCTACTGGTCGTCTGAAGACTACAGATAATAATGGTAATTATATAGTATATGATGATATTAAAAGTTTATTAGATGGTTCTGAACCGCGTTTGAAGGGATCTATATTATTACCTGGACATACGTACAAAGGTGTTGAATTGGATATCCGTTCTGGTATCATAAAAGAAGAGATAGATCCTGCAACCCCCATTGCTAAATTTATAGCAGATGACGGACAGACTACTCTTAATTATACGACAAATGCTTGGTTTAAAGATAATGTGTTGACAACAACGGAAAATACAAAAGAACAGAAACCTTATGAAACCTCTACCGGTGTAAAGCTAAATAAAGCAGGCTTGGATGGTCCGGCAAATGGTGGGTCTAACAGTACACTGACTGGTTTTCATGGTTGTAAATGGTTGAATTTGAATTGGACAATTGCTGATACACAATTGCATAGCTCTACGCAATCTTGGATTGATATTCGTTATGCAGAAATTTTATTGAATCGTGCTGAAGCAGCTTTGGAACTCTATCAGAATGGTGTTACTGAGATTGATGGTGTAAACTTGCAGCAAGATGCTTTTGAATGCATTAACAGTATACGTTCAAGAGCAGGTGCAGATTTGCTAGGTAGTCGAGCTGAATTGTCTGATGTGTCGCGTGAAGGAATAGAACGTGGACAGGGGGTTAATTCGTTTGTTTATGCTCCAAATGAAGGTTTACATATTGTTCGAGTAGAACGTTATAAAGAGTTGGCGTTTGAGCATAAGTTGTATTGGGATTTGCGTCGGTGGTTTACTTTTGATCAGCAAATCTATCAGTATCGTCGTAGAATGTTATCACCATTCTTGTTTGCTAAAGACGCAACAGTGAATGAGGCTGGCAACCCTGTTGGTAAGTATATTTTTGACACTCGAGTTTGTGAAAGAGCTAATAATTCTTTAACGTTTGCTACCAAAAATTATTATGATAAAATTCCTGATAATGAACGTAAGACGAATCCATTGCTTGAACAGAATAATCAGTATTAATAAAAAAGCAAGATAATATGAGAAAGATATATAATTTGTTAGTAGTTATTGCATTAGTAGTGAGCTTTTCGTCTTGTGAAAAGGATAATTATGATGCACCGGAAGCTGGTGTCTATGGACAGATTGTTGACCACAATGGAAAGATCTTCCAAACTGCTATGGGGCAGGGTAGTATGAAAATACAGATTACAGAATTGAGTTATGCCGGTGGTGATGAGTCAGTGGTGGTAACTAATCAGAATCTGAACATGCGACAAGATGGTTCTTACTCTAATTCAAAGCTGTTTGCCGGAACCTATCGTATGCTTCCATTGGAAGGAGCTTTTTATCCTTATGATGCAGAGGGAGAAACGGTGGAACTTAGAAATGGTAAGATGACGGAATGTAACTTTACTGTCACCCCTTATCTGGAATTGGAGTGGGTAGATGAACCTTATGTGGATGAAAACGATTTCTTATGTTGTTCTGTGAAATTTAAGAGAATTGAAAAAGAAGGCATGACTATGCCTGATGTAAATAATCTTCAATTATATATTTCGCATACGCAATATTGTGGCACGGAATCAGATGGCAATTATACTCCAGGGTCCGTTAAGATTACCAATGATCAAGAAGGTACAGTTATCGACTTGAAAGCGAAGGCTCCTCTTAAATATTCCGGTTCTTATTGGGTAAGAGTTGGCGGTTGCTGTAATGATACTTATAAAAAGTATAATTTTACTGATATAAAAAAAATAGATGTAGAATTGAAATGAAAAAATAAGTAGGTAGGAAAGAAGGAAGGTGTTTATTCCCATGGAAGTGCCTTCCTTCTTTTTTATTAGTTGATTTGTCATCTGTGGTAATTAATCACTTTTTAATTTTGAATTAACTATTTATTTCGCTCCTGATTAATGGAGTAAGGTCATATTTGTAAAAAATAATATTTATTTTAATATCATGAAGAAATTATATCTGTTTTTGGGGGCTGCCACTTGCCTTTTAGCATCAGCATCTGGTTATGAGCGGTCTGAATGGAAGAATAACTTTTCTAATCAAAAAGAAACACTGAACATTGTGGGGCGGGGAGAGTGTTCTGTCACGAATGGTGTGTTTCGTTCAAAAGGTTCTTATGCTTGTTTTGGAAATCCGGAATGGAAAAATTATGCGGTGTCTTTCAAGGCGCGTGCACCAAAAGATGCAGAACAGGTTCAAATTTGGGCTGGATTTCGTGCTAATAATCGTTTTGACCGTTATGTGGTTGGTATAAAAGGTGGATTACAGGATGACTTGTATTTGATGCGTATGGGATATATGGGCACAGATGAGTTTTTGGGTGTTCGCCCGCTAGGGTTCCATCCTGTGCCTGGTCAGTGGTATAAATTAAAGGTTGAAGTATGTGGAAGTCGTATTCGTGTTTTTGTAAATGACGAAAAAAAACCGCATATGGATATAGTAGATAAGAATAGTAATTTGGCTCCTTCTGGTCCTGTAACTTTAGGAGGTGGCTGGATTGAAACGGAATTCGATGATCTTGTAGTAACTTCATTAGAAGAAAACGCATTAAATGATGTAGCTGTCTCAGAGTATGGAAAAGTCGTTACACCTCAAGAGAAAGAGTCTCTGCGTAAGCAACAAAGGGCTACTTATACGGCTGTGAAAGTTGGCGAGCTCAAAGGTAGCCGTACAGATATTTCTTTGGATGGTAATTGGCTTTTTATGCCAGAGTATGAATTGAATAATAAAGAAAATGCTGTGGCACTAGGTACGGATGATAAAAATTGGCATGTTATGTCAGTACCAAATTTTTGGAATCCGATTCGTATCTGGTTACATGGCGAGACAATGCCATCACCAACAGGACATCAGCCTAAGGGAGTGTCTGACACATATTATCAGCAGGAAACGGCACGTTGCGAAGGTTATACTTTTGACTATAGAAAAACAAACGCAGCTTGGTATCGTCAGTGGATAGAATTACCTGCTAGTGTCGAAGGTAAAACTATGACGTTGACTTTTGATGCGGTATCAAAAATTGCTGAAATTTATATTAACGGAGAGTTAGCAGGAACCCATATTGGCATGTACGGTGAGATACAAATAGACGGTAGTCGTTTATTGAAACCTGGCAAAAATCTGCTTGTAGTGAAAGTAACGGGGCGTGTAGATGGCAATTCTTCTGAGGCAAGTAGTGCAGCTATTGATTTTTTCTATTCTTCCGTACGTGAAAGTGAGCAGGAAGGTGGAAAAGTAACAATGAAGAATGATAATATTCTGAAAGATATAGCACATGGGTTTTATGGTGCTGATCCTGCAGGTATATGGCAGCCAGTTAAGCTTTCTATTACTAATCCGGTAAAGGTAAAGGATGTCTTTATTAAGCCAACCTTGGAGGGAGCTACTTTTGATTTGACAGTGAAAAACCATGATACCAAAAAGAAACAGTTTGATCTTTATACAGATATTATAGATAAAGAAACAGGTGCAACATTTTATACAGCTCTTTCTTTGCCTAAATTAGTATTAAAGGCCAATGAGGAAAAGATATTCACTTATAGTGTGGCTGGTTTAAAACCACGTCTTTGGACTCCTCATCATCCTAATTTGTATGATTTCCGTTTCCGTTTGGTTGCTCATAAAGGAGTTGAACTGGATTGTATGACAGAGACTTCAGGCTTTCGTACTTTTGAAGTGAAAGAAGGGCTGTTTTTTCTAAATGGTAATCGCTATTGGTTACGTGGTGGTAATCATATACCATTTGCTTTAGCTCCAAATGACTTGAATTTGGCCAATACTTTTATGCAATTAATGAAAACTGGTAATATGGATGTAACTCGCACACATACTACTCCATGGAATAAACTTTGGATGAGAGCAGCGGATAAAAATGGAATTGGTGTTAGTTTTGAAGGAACATGGCCTTGGCTGATGATTCATTCCACTCCTTTACCTGATGCTAAACTTATTGAGATGTGGAAGGAAGAATTTTTACGTCTGTTAAAGAAATATCGCAATCATCCGTCATTACTTTTCTGGACTGTAAACAATGAAATGAAGTTTTATGATAATGACAATGATTTGGAACGTGCAAAAGAAAAGTATCGTGTAATTTCAGATGTAGTGAAAGAAATGCGCCGTATAGATCCTACGCGTCCTATTTGTTTTGATTCCAATTATCAGGCTAAAGGTAAAGATGAAAAATTTGGTACTGACTTTATGAATAGCATAGATGATGGCGATATTGATGATATGCATGGATACTATAATTGGTATGATTTTTCTATATTCCGTTTCTTTAACGGTGAGTTTCAGAAGAGATATAAGATGCCGGATCGTCCGCTCATTAGCCAAGAAATGTCAACAGGGTATCCAAATAATGAGACAGGACATCCTACACGTTCTTATCAATTAATTCACCAGAATCCACAATCGTTAATTGGATATGAATGTTACGATTTCTCTGATCCCAAATATTTTCTTACAGTACAATCCTTTATAACAGGCGAATTGGCTGAGACACTTCGTCGTTCTAATGACCAGGGATCTGGAATTTTGCATTTTGCATTACTTACTTGGTTCCGTCAGGTATATGATTATCAAAATATAGATCCGTATCCTACATATTACGCTTTAAAACGTGCTTTGCAACCAGTCTTGGTTAGTGCAGAATTGTGGGGACGTAATCTTTATGGAGGTGATAAATTAACTACTCGCATTTATGTTGTAAATGATCGTGAAGATGGTAAAGATTTGAAACCTTCTTTGCTGCGTTGGGAGATTCAGGATGAGACAGGAGAGAAGATGGCTTGGGGTAGTGAAAAGGTTCCAGAGGTAAAGCATTATGGACGTCGCTATATTGAACCGAATATTCAATTGCCTGTTAATCTGCCAGCTAACAAGGTTAATGCTAAATTAGTATTGAAGTTGACAGAAGATGGTATACCAGTATCAGAAAATGAATATCATTTGGTATTAGCCCGTAAAACATGGAATATAAGCCAAATATCAGAAGATAAAGAAATCGTTTTATTGGATAAAGATGGAATGAAATCTAAATTTGATTTTTTACAGATTAAGTATAAAACAGTTTCCTCTGTGAAAGAATTGGTCGACTCTAAGCAAAAGGCTACTCTCTGCATTATTTCTGGTTTGAAGGAATGTACAGATGAAGAAAAAGAGATGCTTCGCTCTTATCAGTTCAAAGGAGGTCGGTTGCTTTTACTGAATAGTAAAGAAGTGGCCAAAAACATTTATCCAGAGTATATAACGAATTGGATTATTCCGACAGAAGGAGATATAGTGAATATGGAACGTAATGATGCTTCGGTATTTGATGAAATTGATGTATTGGAGTTGAGATATTTTAACAATAATAAAAGAGAAATTCCATTAGCTTGTAATGCGACCTTAAAAGTAAACCGCAATGAGAACTTGATAGAATTGGCGGGACAGATGAAGATACATGCCTATATTGATGGTGGAAAACCGGAAGACCGTATTCGTAAAATTGATTCAATGAGAGGACTCACTTTGTTGCAAATAAAGGATGGAAAAGGATTAGCCACTGTTTCTACCATGTGTACGGAAAAAGCTGATACTGATCCTATTGCAGGCAGATTGTTGGTAAATATGATAAATGATTTATTAAAGTGATAGTTAACATTGTTTTTAGAAATTGATATAGTCAAGTACTATAATTCGGAAGTCTCTGGTATCATTTTGCACTGTGGTTATAAAGACCACAGTACAAAATGAATCTACAAAGCCAAGACTTGTCACCGTTGGAATAGGTAACGGACTTGCTAAAATCTAGAATTCAGAAAAAAAATAGACTAGATGAAACACCCTTTTATACTAATATCTATGTTGAAGTATTTATCTATATTTTGTTTTTTCTCTATGTTTACCTTTCTCCAGGGATATGCAAAGGAAGGAAGACACACAATCTTATTGACGGGAGGTGGTTGGTCGTTGTGGCTTGATAAAGAAGCGAGTTGGCAGAATGATCGCCTTTACCTTCCACATGAGGTGACTGATTTGTCTTTATTGCCTGTAAACCCTCCTACCGGTGGATGGCAGGTTTTGGAAAATAATCCTGATGCGGTTGCTGTAAATATACCTGGTACGGTGGAGGAATATCTCACAGTTTCTGATACTCCTCGCCCTGAAGATTTTCGAGGGGTTAGTTGGTGGTATCGCAAGATTACATTACCTGTTACCCAGAAAAACAAACATTTTATTATTTACTTTGAATCTGTCAGAATGCGTGCAGAAGTCTATCTTGATGGTAAACTTGTGGGGTACGATCTGATAGGTGAAACTCCTTTTCATATAGATATTACTGATGAGGTTAAACTGGGAGTTGAGCATTTATTAGCAGTACGTGTTACTAATCCTGGAGGTAATTTTCATTGGCAGGATTTTGATATATTGAAATGGGGAAAGTATAATGTTCCTCCGGGGAGAAGTTTTAGTGGAATTATTGGGAGAGTAAAGCTGGAAAGTTTAAATCCTATTTTTATTTCGGATATTTATATGCAGAACACTCCTGAAGTCACTAAAGTGAACGCTATATTGTCTATAACTAATAAGATGTCTTTTAGCGTACGACAGGATATTGAATTGCAAGTCTGTGAGAAAAAGAATCCCGATAAAGTAGTATTTAAGCAAACCATGAGAAAGCTTTCTTTATCTTCAGGAAACCATGAGGTGATAATTCCTGTAAATGTTCCCGATGCTAAGTTGTGGGAACTCTCTTCCCCTGAATTATACACTTGTCGTGTGCGAATAAAGCAGGGTAAAAACGTACTTGATGAAGATATGAAAAACTTCGGCTTTCGTTGGTTTAATGTAGATGGAGTAGGAAAGAATGCGGTGTTTCGTTTAAACGGACGTCGTATGATGTTGAAAAGTGCAATTAGCTGGGGCTATTTTCCTGTTACGGGTTTAGTGGCTACACCTGAGATGGCTGAAAAGCAGGTGCTTACAGCCAAGAAACTGGGTCTGAATATGCTGAATTTTCATCGTTGTATAGGTAGTCCTGTCGTACTTGAAAAGGCGGATGAGCTAGGGCTGCTTTATTATGAGGAGCCGGGCTCATTCCATTCGGCTAATCATGATCCATTTATACGTACTATTGTGAATGAAAAGTTAAAGCGCATGGTTTATCGCGATCGCAGCCACCCGAGTTTGGTAATCTTTAATTTGATTAATGAGTTTGGAGGACGTTTATCGAAAGATAAAGAACTTGTTGCAAAACGCATGAATGATATGCGTGAGGCCCATGCAGTAGATCCTAGTAGGATTATGACGTTTACTTCTGGGTGGGCAAATAGTGAAAATGAGGAAGAAGATTCAAAAGCACATATGTTACCATTTGATACTGCTGTATATCGAAAAGGTTGGTTTGACAATCACCGTGCCGGAGGTCCGGAGACTTGGTTAGAAAGCTATTATAAAGGACCAAAGAGTAATCTTATGTATACAGATAATCGTACAGAAGTTTATTTGAGAGGTGAGGAAGGAGCTATTTCGACTCCTCCTCGTATTCAGTTGATAAATGAAAATATAAAAAGTTCTGATAGAACAGGATGGGATGGTCTTTTTTGGCAAAAACAGTATAAGGCTTTTATCGATTATTTTCAGGAGAAAGAATTAGAACCTTATTTTGAGACCCTTGATTCTTTAACACGTTTGATGGCTAATGTTTCATATGAACATCAGGGAAGGAGAATTGAAGGAATGAGGATGCAGAACTTGGGTGATGCCTATATGGTGAATGGTTGGGAAGCGATGCCCTATGACAATCATTCGGGTATTGTGGATATTTATCGTAATCCCAAAGGAGATATTTCAAGATTGGCGTATTACAATCAACAGTTGTATGTGGCCGTTGCATCGCGTAATCAGGTTGTAAAGCTTCCAGGTATTGCAACAGTAGACTTTTACATTGTAAACGAGGTAAACTTAAAAGGCAATTACATTCTTGAAATAAAGATGATTGCTCCTAATGGAAAAGTTGTTTATAAACGGAGTGAAAATGTAGCTCTTAAGGGAGGGGAGACTTTTGGGCAACTTTTATTGGAGAATGTAAAGATTCCGATAAATAATAATGAGGGTACTTATCGTATATCGGCAGATATAAAAGCGAATGGCCAACAAGTACGTGCTCATGGGTATGATGAGGTGATAGCTGTGAATTGGGAAACAAATGATTTAGCTGGTAATGGAGCTTATTATGGGAATAATAATGATAAGGTTGCAGCTTTCTACAAGGCAACTGTCGGGAAAGAACTTCCTGCTTTTACTCCTGATATGGAAAGATTAGATTGGCTTGTTGTGAATCGTTCCTCTTTGGATGAACCGGTTGTTATTCCTTCAGATTATTTTAAGGGTAAAGATGGAATTACTACTTTAAAGGCGACTTGGTATAATGAACCGGATATGAACATTATAGCTTCTGTGAAACCGGATATGAAATTGGACCATAACTTTGTAGCAGGGGCCCAACCAGATGAATCCATACCTGCCAATCAGCCGTTCTCAGTAATTTGGGAGGGGTATATATGTCCACCTGAATCAGGACAATACCTGCTTGGAGTTGAGACTGATCGAGGGGTGCGTATGTACGTTGATGATAAACAGCTGATTGATGAATATTTTAATGCTGTTCCTATGAAGCAAGATAGGCCTGTTATTATGGAGGCAGGGAAACCGATAAAAATTCGGGTGGTATATCGTCAGACTCACCAATCAGGTTATATACAACTAAAATGGTCCCGACCAAGTGCAACTACTATCACTCCATGGAAATTATTAGAACGAGTTAAACATGATGGGACTACTTTAATTTTACTTGATTGTACTGAAACTTGGATGAAAGCGGTAGCTGAATATACAAATGTAGAATATGACGGTTATTATAATGTAGGTAAAAACTGGATAGGCGGTATTCATTTTGTAAAAGAACATCCATTATTTGCTGGCATGCCGGTCAATAATGCTTTGAATTGGCCTTATCAGGCAGTAGTAAGAAATGGTGATCAGCGATTCGGCTTTCGTATACGAGGAGAAGAATTAGTGGTTGGATCCTATCGAAGTACTCCGTTTGAACTAGGTACTGCTGTGGGAATTATTCCTTGCGGGAAAGGTAAGATTATTTTTTCCTCACTAGACATTGTAGATAATTTGGATAATCCATCGGGGCCCGCAGAGATGGCTAGGAAAATATTGTGTAATTATATCAAATATGCTTTGAACAATCATTAATTATGAATTAGAACTATTTAAACAGCACAATGAATAAGAGAAATGTAGATAACATATTTGTTAAATCAGAAATTATATTTGTAATATTTCTGATGGCCTTATTTTCTGTTGAGACTGCTGATGCACAAATAAAAAAGCAACAGACATTACAGCACAGTATTAAAACAGTTTATTCGACAAAGGATTGGGTGATATCCGATTTCGTAGTAACAGATCCGATGTTCGGTGCTAAAGCTGAACCTGGTTTTGATAATAGAGCTGCTTTTCAGGCTGCTATTGATGCTGCTTATGAAAGTGGGGGAGGAGTAGTATACATACCTGCCGGAAATTACGAATTTCATAGCACACAAATAGGGGTTAAGAGTGTCAGAGTACGTCAAGGGACTTCGGAGAATAAGAAAGACTTTAACTATGAGTATGTTTTGCGTCTTCATCCAGGTGTACAGCTTCGTGGTGATTGGGCAGCTCCAGAATCCAATAATGGGATGGTCCTTGGAACCATACTTGAAGTACGTGTAGGGAAGAATGCACCAAACTATGACGGAAGTGTGAAAAGCTGGTGGAATGATAGCCAAGCTGGGAATGCACTTCGTACTACCTACACAAGTATTGCTGATAGGTTTATTGAAATGAACGCGGGAACAGGGGTGACTAACCTTTCTATCTGGTATCCTGAACAGAACATTAATGATGTGAAACCATATCCATGGACATTGTTTCAAACTCAGGGAAATTGTGCAACGATAGAGCATGTTACTCTCGTAAATTCCTACAACGGTTTCAATTCTGCGCCAAGTGAGTTACATTATGTATTGGATAGCTACATAACGGCCCTTAATAAAGGCATTGAAGTACATGTATGTACTGATATTGGGCGTATTGAAAATGTCAGCATAAGTCCTGAATATTGGGCTAAATCAGGCCTTCCGGGAGCACCAACTCTTGCAGAATTAACAGCATATACAAAAGCTAACAGTGTAGGGTTTCAGATGCATCGGTCGGACTGGGAATATATCTCTTATTTGCACATTTCAGGTTATAAAACAGGAATTTGGATTGGGCGCGAACCCGGCTTTGCAGATGCGCCTAATGCACAATTGTATGAGGTTCATGTAGATAATTGCGAAAATGGACTTTATGTAGAAGATGTTAACCCATATGGAATACTTATATCCAATTCTTCATTCGGAGCTGCTAAAGGTGGTAATGCTGTATATTTCTATAAAGATTTCAGTACTTCTACGCAGTTTAATGGAGTAGAATTTAGTGGGCCTATCGTTAGTGATGGCAGCGATGGAGTTATATCGTTTGAAAGCTGTCTTTTTGGTAAATATAGTGACTATGCACTTAAAATAAATAATGGCAATGTACTATTATCTCAGTGTCATTTTGAAAATGATGATAAGCATGTGTATCTTGGCATGAATATGCGTACATTGAAATCTGTAAACTCTGGGCATAAGCAGCGACTAAAAATTAATAACCATAGCAATGATGCAAAAATAGAGATTATTACTGATAAAAAATATGCATTTGAACCGATTCCCAAAGGGCTAAAAACTAATATTATTGCTCATCCGAGACCTGTATCAAACCAAGTGTTGAAAGCAGACTTTTCAAGGGCAACAGGATTTAATAATCAGCGGCCTGTGAAGGATATATCAAGCGAATTACAGTCTGCACTTGATGCTTTAAAGGCTTCGGGAGGAGGTACACTTTATTTGCCAGCTGGCAGATATTTGGTGGACAAACCTATAAAAATCCCTTCTGGAGTGGAATTGAGAGGTTCATGGGACGTACAACATCATACACAAAATGGTGGTACTGCTATATTTACCAATTATGATGGTGGGGATGCAGGAGAAAATGCTCCTTCTCTCATACAACTTGAGACTAATGCGGGTATTAGAGGTATCACATTAGCGCAGCTCAACATTATATCCGGAGAATATAGTGCTGAAAGCCCAAGAAAAACCCCGTTTTTGATACAGGGGCAGGGGCCTAAAGTATATGTTATTAATGTAACTATAGCGATAGGCGATAAAGGGATAGATTTAGCTTCATATGATACTAGTGGGCATTATGTTGATTATTTAGGTGGTGTACCTTTGAGAGCGGGCATTTGGGTTGGTGGTGGAGCGGAAGGAGGCTTTATCCGCAACATGCAGTTTAATCCCCATTATGGCTCAAGACTGCCAGAAGGTGGACAAGGTTATCCGAGAGTGGCTATGATGCGCTTTGTGCAGTCCAATTGTAGTGCTCTTAAATTTGCGGATGTCAAAAATCAAACGATCTTTAATAATTTTGTTTACGGTTCGGTTTATGGAATACACTTTTTGAAAGATGAGATAACGGGTAAATATCCTGGTAAAATGACTATGATAGGACATGGATCAGATGGATGTACATATTCTTTATTTGTAGAAGATGCTGACAAAGACACAAAAATAATTGCGGTCAATTCCGAACTGGTTAATACGAAAATTCCCAATGAACCTGTTAGATCATATGTACTTATGGGAAAAGAGATGAATACAAGCAAAGTTCATCCTGATGCTAAACTAATATTGTATAATAGTGCATTTTGGGGGAGTCCTGTATTTGGAGCTATCATAAATAGTGGCATAGTGTCATTTCAACAAGCTAACTTTTCACGTTCGGGCACGTATGGAGTAGATGTAAGGGGAGGGAGAGCGCATGTATACACTTCTTATTTTGCTCAAGAGATACCAGATACTGTTACCTTAAATGGATATGCAAGGTTGGGAATGTATGGAAATTTGGTAGAATTAACCAATAATTATTATATCTCTGGATTTAGGTTTGATAAGGAGGGAAAGGGAATCCTTTGCGGTTCTGATAAAAGGTAAGATGTCTAATGAAAATATTTATATCTCAAAAAAGAGTGAATGTCTATTTTAATTGAAAAATTAATCTCTAAATAAGCGTAATAAGGCTAAAAGCTTAATCTTGAGAATTTATTTTTGCGATAGGAAATCTTATTTGAGCATGATAGATAATGTATAAAAAATATATATAATGGAGAATATGAAGAATAAACTGTTTGTTACATTAGGGATACTTGGTATGAGCTTATTGTCTTATGCAGGTACTAAACATTCTTTAGAAACATCTTATCCTAGTTATAAAGGTTTGATAATGGCAGGGCATCAAGGTTGGTTTCGTGGACCGCAGGATGGAACCGGCCAAGGATATGGTCATTACGGAACTGGAAAACAATTTGATGAAAACCATTGTACCATTGATGTGTGGCCTGATGTAAGTGAATATGAAAGGATCTATGAAACTTCTTTTAAACATGCCGATGGAAGAAAAGCATATGTATTCAGTTCTGCGGATAAATCGACTGTTGACCTACACTTTAAATGGATGAAAGAATATGGAGTAGATGGAGTATTTGTGCAACGTTTTTTTGATTATACTCGTGGGAACCAACAAAACTCAGTCCCTAATCGTATTTTGGCAAATGCTTTAGATGCTGCCTCAAAGTATAATCGTGCTATTGCAGTTATGTATGATTTGTCTGGACTGAAAAAATCCGGTGAAGATTGTTCTTCAATTATAGAAGATTGGAAAAGGCTGGTAGATAATCAAAAAGTAACTAATCAGGCGGGAAAGAAAACTTATCTGCATCATAATGGGAAACCTGTGGTAGCTATATGGGGAGTAGGATTTCCCGATCGTCCTTACAATATTAGAAATATTGGTTTGGATCGTTTGATTGATTTTTTGCAAAATGATTCTGTGTATGGCGGTTGTACAGTAATGTTGGGTGTTCCTACGTTTTGGCGTAATTTGGAGTCTGACTGTATCAATGATTCTTACTTGCATGTAATGATCAAAAAAGCCGATATAGTTTTGCCATGGACTATTCAGCGTTTTTCTCCTCTTTTACATAATGATATGGATCGTTTTCGTGACCTGATAATTGGTGACCTTTGTTGGTGTAAAGAAAATGGGATAGATTATGTACCGGCGGTAACTCCTGGTTTTAGCTGGCATAATCTTAGTAAATTAGAATTCCCGGATGACGTGAAACCTGTTGGGAGTATTCCACGACAGGGTGGTCGCTTTTATTGGCAGCAACTTTCGACCGCAATGCTGGCAGGTGCTGAAATGATTTATGTTGCAATGTTTGACGAAGTAGATGAAGGCACTGCTATATTTAAGTGTACAGGTGATTATCCGGTTAGTGATGTAGCTAAGTTTATAGATATGGATGGGCAACCTTCAGATCATTATCTATGGTTGACAGGTGAAGCTGCTCGTATGCTCAGAAAAGAGGTTCCATTGACTATTAAAATGCCTATAAGGAATAAATGATGAAACGGCTTTGTTCTATTATAACTTTGCTTGTGTCGTTTTTATTATTGACGGGGAAAATACAAGCACGTATTACTATGCCATCTCTCTTTTCGGACGGTATGGTGTTGCAACAACAAAACTTGGTTGCCATTTGGGGCAGTAGTGATAGAAAACAACAGAGGATAACTGTAAAACCTTCGTGGAGTAATAAAGAATATACGACAGTTTCCGATGATTTAGGAAGGTGGAAAATGAAGTTGGAGACACCAGTTTATGGTGGCCCTTATAATATAGAAGTGAGTGATGGTGAAACGGTACGTTTAAGTAATATATTGATTGGTGAAGTATGGCTTTGTTCCGGTCAGTCTAATATGGACATGCGAATGGGAGGGCGTTATGATGAACCGGTGATTGGTTCATTGGATGCGATTGTTACTTCTCGAAATTCTCAAATACGTATGTTTACGGTGGATGGTAAGATGGACTCTATGCCCTTGGCTGATTGTGAAGGAAGATGGCAGGAGGCTTCTTCTGAAACTGTTCCCGATTTCACTGCTGTCGGGTACTTTTTTGCATGTAAATTAAATTCGGTACTTGGTGTGCCTGTGGGGATTATTCATGCTAGTTATGGCGGCTCGCGAGTAGAAGCTTGGATGAGTAAAGAAAGTATTGAACCTTATAAAGATTTGCAAGAGGTACGTAACGGCTCTATTCTTTATAATGGAATGTTGAGCCCGGTGATAGGATATGGTATCCGGGGGTGTTTGTGGTATCAGGGAGAGGCAAATATAGATGCCCCTGATTTATATACTCAATTATTTCCTGCATTGGTGAATGATTGGCGTAGGCAGTGGAAAATAGGAGAGTTCCCTTTTTATTATGCCCAGATTGCTCCTTTCAATTATAATAAAGGTGAAGAAAAAGGGAAGAATTCTGCATTTCTGCGTGAAGCACAAATGAAATGTTTAAGATATATACCTTCTTCGGGAATGATTGTATTGACTGATGTAGGTGACGCTCACACCATACATCCTATGGAAAAAGAAACTGTTGGAAATAGATTTGCTTATTTGGCTTTGGGACGCACTTATGGTAAAAAAGGATTTCCTGTAACCGGGCCGTTATATAGATCTATGAAGGTGGAAGGGAATAAAATTATTCTATCATTCGATGAAATAGGTAAAGGATTAACAACTTTCCGTAGGCCGTTTACAGGGTTTGAAATAGCGGGTGAGGACAGGATATTTCATCCAGCTGATGCGCGTTTGGGTGAAGGTGCGCAGACTGTTGTAGTTTCTAATCCGGAAGTCGAGCATCCGGTTGCGGTACGTTATGCTTTTAAAGATTATGTGGAAGGTTGCCTTTTTAATATGTCTGGTCTTCCGGCGTCTTCTTTTAGAACTGATAATTGGTAATAATTAGTTTCATGAAAAATCTAAGTAGTTTATTGGCTATAGCATGTGCTATCCTGCTTTATTCTGTAGGAGTGGTTGGAGGAGCTTTGGCACAGGAAGTAAAGGATACTTATTGGAATGTACATACCCAACTGTTACCTTTGCGCTTGCCCCCTCCTCCTGTTGGCTGCAAACCAGAGTATCTTGATTTGAATCATAATGGCAGACCGGATGCCATTAAATCTATTACTCATAATGATATTCCCATATTGTGGCTGGACGATGATAATAATTTGAAAGAAGGAGATTGGGAAGGTGATATGGTGAATGACTGCTTGCTGATTGACCGCAATAAGGATGGTATTTACGGAGGCCAGGGGGATCTTATTATTGATTGGGTGGATACAAATAATGATGGAAAGGCTGATATGCAGTTTGTTATAGAGTATCCAAAAGAGCGTACAGGTGAGGTTTGGCCTAATGGGCATTATATGATAATGTTTGATTTGGATCGTGACAATATCTTCAACTATATCAACTGGAATAATTTTACTCTTCAGTGCTGGGAGCGTAGAGGATTGTCTGATTTCTATGAAGATTATAGTGGGCAGACATCATTTCTAAAAATACACACTTCTACATATGATATGAAGGATTTACGTTTTAATTGGGAGAACCCTTTTCTGTTCTATGATCCTGATAATGATAATAGGACTGAAATGGCTATTCGTTTGGTTGATTCTCCCAAAATTCACGATCCGAATTCCCCTTCCAACAGTTATGTGAATCGTCAGTTGGAAGGACGTATTGATTGGGTATCTTTAGCTGTGGACATTGATAATGATAATACTACAGGTAATGAGTTTGATTTTGATTTTACTATAGGTTTTCAGGGGGAAGGGTTTGATTATACCGATCAAATTCACCCGGTACGTAATTTACGTGGAATGCCTGAAGCAGACTGCTTTTTTATGGATTCCCGTTACCGGCAATTGACAGAACTGATTTATCCGGATCATGACGCAGCATATGATCTAATATTTAGTCGTGGCAAATGGAATCGTGTTAACTTTGTCTATGATGAGGATGATGATTGTAGTCGTTGGGAGCGTGTGGAATTTTATGATCCTAAAGATCCGTTTAAAGTAGGTTGGAATAAAGGTGGTATAGACAATAATAAGCAAAGTGATGCTGCCGGCGACCGTGGTGAATGGGATATGGATAATTCCGGAAATGCACAGTTATATATTAGTCATTTTGATGGTCGCTTACACCTTTATGGAGCAGAAAATGGTGTTTGGCGAATAGATCAGAATGCCCAATATTTTCAGGGGTGGGATCGTATGTGGATGAACTTTCAGGATCCTAAGAGTTACGCTACTGTTCTTTATAGTGACCGCGACAATAATGGTTTCTTCGATCATATAGAGTATGATCTTGATGGGGATATGGAAATGGAAACTGTGATAGATTTTAAAAATCTTGGCATTGACGATACCTGTGAGTTGATTGATATATCCAAATTCTCATATAATGATTATGTAGCGCTGGGCAAACAAGTTTCAGAAGGTATCTGGAAAAATGCGGCGCAAGCATTGCAGGTGGCACGTCAATATGGGATAAATTCTTTGTGGTATGCTAAATGGATGCATGCCTCTACAACTCGTGAAAAATATAATAGCGGTTATTGGTTGCAATTTTATTTGTATAAGGATTTGGAAAACTTGTTTATCCGGCAGGAAGATGAGGAGAAACTTTGCCTGCTGAATCAGGCTTATTATTCCGGTGATTGGTCAATACTTGCAAAGAAAGGAGCAGAGGGATTTTATTTCTTCTCAGACGATGATAAAACGGCCATTCGTTTGTCTGCTGATACCCGTTGGGGAAAGAAGATTATAGCAGATCTGAAAATGAAAGTAAAGGAAAGGCGTAAATATCCTTTGGAAGTCCCTAAAGAAGAAGGCGGGCATTTTCATGACTTTTTTTGTCCAAAACATAATCTTCAGTTTACTTTTCGCTGGAATAATCCGAAGGCTCACTATTGTTCTGCTTGCGATAAAGAATGGAGTGGAAATAAACGTTATGACTGGGCCTGGATTTATGAAGTACATATGTTGAATAAGGACTATCTTTATCAGTGCATGTACCTTTATTTGGCAACCGGGCAACCGGAATATGCCGATTATATACGTACTATGTTACTGGATTATGCCGGTAAATATTCTGGGTGGTTCGAACATAACTCTGGACGTAAGGCTACTGATCAACATAGTGGAAAAGCTTTTGCTCAGAGTTTGGACGAAGCAAATTGGGCTACTAAAGTGGCTATGGCCTATGGAACGATTAAACCTATTCTGTCAAAAAAGGAGATTGATTTTATAGAGAAAGGTTACTTGGCTCCTGCCGCTACTCTATTACTCCATCGTCCTGCAGGTGCAAATTGGCAGATGTGGCATAATAGCGGATTGGCAGCTTTAGGCATTGCTTTGGAAAATGATTCTATTGTTGATGTGGCAATTAATAGAGATAAATATGGTTATCATTTTTTAATAGATAAGCATAAAAATGATGATGGATGGATTAACGAAGGCTCTCCTCATTACCATTATTATCCGTTAGAAGCTTTGCTGTTTACAGCCAATGCAGTAAGATGTCGTGGTATTGATCTTTTTGACTGTGACCTGCATGATATGTTTGTTGAACCTGTGAAAGGAACCTATCCGGATTTATCTTTCCCTGCACACAGCGATGGTTGGTATGGTGCTAATCTCCTTTCACAGTCAGCACTGTATGAGGTTGCCAATACTCGTTATAATGATCCTTTTTTACAGAGAGTGCTGGAGCTGACATATGCACAGAAGAAACGTTTGGATGCAGAAGCTTTATTGAGTAACCAAAGGATAGATGTTTCTGACGAGCAGTTGCTTCAGCCAAGTTATTCATTCAATACTTCAGGTTTCTGTTTGTTACGCAGTGATACGCGTACGGTGGTCTTGAAATTTGGTGGTGAGGGAATTGGGCATGGGCATCCGGATAAACTTTCCATTGCGATTCATGATGGTAAGCGTGAACTGATATCCGACTTTGGAACTTCCGGATATGGAGTACCCGATTATCTAAAATGGTATAAGCGTAGCTTATCTCATAACACTGTGACGGTGGATGCTAAAGACCAAAAAAGAAGTACAGGAAAAATTACTAAATTTAGACCTCGCTCTGACGGTGGATATGCTGAGGCTGAAACGGTTACAGCCTATCCGGGAGTTAAGATGCGCCGGAGTTTGGATTTGAAAGGACAATATTTACAAGATATATATACCTGTAATTCCGATTCTTCTCATTTATATGAATATGTTATCCTTTTTAATGAGAAGCCTGTTTTAGAAGGACATCCTTCGATGACAACATTAACTGATAGTGAAGTTCATCAACGTATTCGTCATATCAATTCCTACTCTTATTGGCCTGGGTTTACTTGTCATACTTCTTCTGCTGATGTCTGCTTAAATGTTTCTGCTGATGAAATATTGGAGATCGTGTTAGGAGAGGCTTCAGGCATACCGGCCAATCCTACAGTCAAAGATGGGCCGGGAGCAGGAGATATAGCGGTAAAATGTTGTTATCCGTTGATCATTCGCGTCAAGAGTAAGAGTATGAAGGTAGAAGCTAATTGGAGTTTTGTGCCTTAATGTTAATGTCATATAAAAACATAAATATATAATTTCATGAAAAACAAATTTTATATGCTATTGCTGGTCTCAGGTATTGGGCTGATGTCCTGCGTAGAGGGGGAATTGCAAAGAGAGTATACAGATAGTGTGAATGTTTTTATAGGGACTGGTGGACATGGACACACATTTCCAGGTGCGACTCTGCCTCATGGAATGGTGCAGTTAAGTCCTGATACCCGTCTTATAGGTTGGGATGCTTGTTCGGGTTATTATTATGATGATACTTCCATTATAGGATTTAGCCATACACATCTTAGCGGGACTGGTATCGGTGATTATGGTGATATATTGTTTATGCCCATAGTAGGAGAGAAGCCTTTGGTTGCTGGAACAGCAGAAAAACCTGATGAAGGATATCGTTCTCGTTTTTCTCATGATAAAGAAAGCGCCCGTCCAGGATATTATCAGGTTTTACTGCAGGATGATTCGATTAATGTAGAGTTAACTGCTACTTTGCGTGCCGGGTTACATCGTTATACTTATCCCAAGGGGAGTGATGCTCGCTTGATTATTGATATGGAACCTACTATTCATGGACATCAACATCCTGTTACTCAAATAAGGGTTGTAAATGATTCCACTATAGCTGGAAAGAAATATACGAGAGGATGGGCTAAACAGCATTATGTTTATTTCTATGCTGTTTTCTCCAAATCTTTCGATTACAAATTGTATTCCGGAACGGAATACCAACCGGATAGTACCTCTGTTACTGTCAATACAGCAAAAGCTGTAATAACTTTCCGCAATCTTTCTGCTGACGGACTTGTACTCGCAAAAGTTGGTATATCAAGTGTAGATGAGGAGGGAGCAAAGCTAAATTTAGAATCTGAAATACCGGATTGGAATTTTGAAGGAGTAGTACAACAGGCAAATGTATCTTGGAATAATACATTGGGAAAGATTGATATTGAAACCTCAGACAATGATAGCCGTACTGTTTTCTATACTTCTTTGTATCATACTTTTATTCAACCAAGTTTGGCATCAGATATAGACGGTCGTTATCGTACTATGGGGCATGAAATAAAACGAGATACTTCTTACACTAATTATACAGTCTTTTCTTTATGGGATACATTTCGGGCAACCCATCCACTTTATACTATCATTACGCCAAAGCAGAATCAGGCATTTATCCGCTCTTTGCTGTGTAAATATGATGAATCGGGTATTTTGCCTAAATGGGAACTGGCATCAAATGAGACTGGAACTATGATTGGTTACCATGCTGTTTCAGTCATTGCAGATGCTATAATGAAGAAGCAATGTGATTTTGATATAAAAAAGGCTATTGAAGCATGTATACGTTCTTCGGTTTATGATACAACTAATATTACACCGATGATGAATCGTCAAATATTAAACGAAAAGGTTATGCCGATTTCTATCAAATATAAAAATGAGCTTGGTTATATACCTTGTGATAAAGCTTATGGTGCAGTCTCTCAGGGGTTGGAGTTTGCTTATAATGATTGGTTGATTGCACAAATTATGAAAGAGGATAACCAAAAAGGCATGTATGATAAGTATATGAAATTATCTAAAGCTTATCGTGAATATTTTGATCCGGAAACAAAGTTAATGCGTGGCCGTCTAAGTGATGGCAGTTGGATTACTCCTTTTGATCCCTCCTCTGTGCAACGTCCCAGCAACTATGTGGAAGGCAATGCTTGGCAATGGGCATGGTTCGTACCACAAGATGTAGATGGACTGATGGAGTTGGTTGGTGGTAAATCTGAATTTGAAGCCCATTTGGATACGTTGTTTACTAGAAGTTCCGAACTGACGGGAGACTCGGATGCTGCTGCCGATGTAACAGGTATGATAGGACAATATGCTCATGGTAATGAACCAAGCCATCATATTCCTTATCTGTATAATTATACAGATGCTCCTCACAAAACACAGGCCTTGGTTGATTATATTCTTCGCACATTGTATCATAATGATCCCAATGGTTTGTCAGGCAATGAGGATGTAGGACAGATGTCAGCCTGGTATGTACTTAGCTCCATGGGATTTTATTCATTTTGTCCAGGGAAACCGGTTTACGAAATAGGCCGTCCGTTATTTGATAAAGTGACTATCCATTTGGATAATGGAAAGGACTTTGTGATTCGTGCGGAAAACAATAGTATAGAGAATAAATATGTTCGTTCGATGAAGTTAAATGGAAGGGAATTAGAAGAGCCAAGGTTCTCACATTTTGACTTGATGAAAGGGGGCGAACTTGTATTGGAAATGGAAAAATAATAAATGCGTTATGAAAAGAAGATTTTCTTTATGTATTTCAGTATTGCTTTGTATAGGAGCATATGCAGGTAGTGGTCCTACTATATATAAAAAGGGCTGGATTGATTTTAATAAGAATGGAGTGAAGGATGTTTATGAGGATCCATCGGCTCCTTTGGATGCAAGAGTACATGACTTATTGTCACAGATGTCGATAGAGGAGAAAACATGTCAGATGGCTACCTTGTATGGCTCTGGTCGTGTATTAAGGGATTCCCTACCCACAGAACAATGGAAGAATGAGATTTGGAAAGATGGTATTGCAAATATAGATGAACAGGCTAATGGTTTGGGAACATTTGGTTCTACCTTATCTTACCCTTATGTGAATAGTGTAGAAAATCGACAGGCAATCCAGCGCTGGTTTGTAGAAGAAACACGTCTTGGAATACCTGTTGATTTTACTAATGAAGGTATCCGTGGACTTTGTCATGATAGGGCAACCATGTTTCCGGCACAGTGCGGACAAGGTGCTACGTGGAATAAAGAATTGATAAGCGAAATTGCGCGCGTAACAGCAGAAGAAGCGAAAGCATTGGGATATACTAATATTTATTCTCCAATTTTGGATATCGCTCAAGACCCTCGTTGGGGGCGTGTAGTGGAATGTTACGGGGAGGATCCTTTTCTTGTAGGGGAACTTGGAAAGCGGATGATTAAAGGACTTCAGGCAGAGGGACTTGTTGCTACTCCTAAACATTTTGCAGTATATAGTGTCCCTGTGGGTGGGCGTGATGCTGGTACTCGTACAGATCCACACGTAGCGCCACGTGAGATGAGAACACTTTATTTGGAACCTTTCCGTAAAGCTTTTTGTGAAGCGGGAGCATTGGGGGTAATGAGTTCGTATAATGATTATGATGGTGAACCGATTACGGGTAGCTATCATTTTTTGACAGAAATTCTTCGTCATGAGTGGGGTTTTAAAGGCTATGTGGTCTCGGATAGTGAGGCGGTAGAGTTTCTCTATTCTAAACATAAAGTGGCTGCCGATGCTGTGGACGGAGCCGCTCAAGTGATAAATGCCGGACTGAACGTGCGTACGAATTTTTCTTTACCTGAGAATTTCATCTATCCGCTTCGTCATGCTATCAGTGAAGGGAAGATCTCTATGCAAACTATTGACAGTCGTGTTGCTGACGTATTACGTGTGAAGTTTATGATGGGATTATTTGATAATCCTTACAAAGGTGATACCAAGAAGTTGGAAAAGGTGGTACACTGCAAAGAACATCAGAATGTATCTATGAGAGCTGCTTTAGAGTCTATTGTTTTATTGAAAAATGAGAACAATATCTTACCGCTATCTAAGTCTATCAAGAAAGTTGCAGTCATTGGTCCAAATGCAGCCGAAGTTGACAATTTGATATGTCGTTATGGACCTGCTAATGCTCCGATAAAAACAGTATATCAAGGTATAAAAGACTATTTGCCGGATTCGGAGGTGCGTTATGCGAAGGGAGCTGATATTATTGATGAATATTTTCCGGAGAGTGAGCTTTACGATGTACCTCTGAATAAAACAGAAGAAACTATGATAGATGAAGCGGTTGCTTTGGCTAAAGAGTCAGACGTAGCTATTATGGTGTTAGGAGGAAACGAGAAAACTGTACGTGAAGAATATTCACGAACTAATTTGGATTTGTGTGGGCGGCAGGAGAAACTGTTGCAGGCAGTATATGCTACTGGTAAACCTGTTATTCTGGTAATGATAGATGGACGGGCTGCTACAATCAACTGGGCAGAACGTTATATTCCGGGGATTGTGCACGCTTGGTTTCCGGGTGAATTTATGGGTGATGCAATTGCGAAAGTTATTTTCGGCGATTATAATCCGGGTGGAAAGTTGGCGGTGACCTTTCCTCGTTCTGTGGGCCAGATCCCTTTTGCATTCCCGTTTAAACCGGGTTCTGATTCCAAAGGTTTTGTGCGTGTAACAGGTTCCCTTTATCCTTTTGGATATGGTTTGAGCTATACAACTTTTGATTATAGTGCTTTGAAGATAGAAAATCCGGTAATTGGTACACAAGGAAGTGTGAAACTGAGTTGCAGGGTGAAGAATACGGGCAAAATTGCCGGTGATGAGGTTGTGCAACTCTACTTGCATGACGAGGTAAGTTCCGTGACTACTTATGTGAAAGTGTTACGTGGTTTTGAACGCATCCATTTGCAACCGGGAGAGGAGAAAGTAGTTGACTTCGTGCTTACACCTCAGGATATGGGATTATGGAATAAAGATAATCATTTTATAGTAGAGCCGGGTACCTTTGCTGTAATGGTTGGCAGCTCTTCACAGGATATTCGGTTACAGGGAAAGTTTGAGGTGAAGTAAGCCTATGAGAACAGTAAAAGGTATTATCTAAAATCATATTGTTTTTTTCCGATTGATACGGCTGATATGTCTGCCTGGAATTATTTTAACACTATATTCTGTTATTAATATTATTTTAATTAGAAGTTAATACCTTCTAGGTGTCTCATTTAATATGCCGACTTTTATTTTGCGTTTAAAAAAGAGTAAAGTCTGTCTGATGAATAAAAGCGAGCAAACAGATGGTTAGTAAAAAGGCTTGAAATAAGTAAAGAGTTAAAATCTAGTAATATGAATTTGAAAAAACATGTAGTTCTATTCGCAGGAATATTTTTCTGTACTTATCTAATGGCTCAAAGGTCAAGTGAAATCTTATCAGTTTCAGCATCTGTCAATCAAGAGAAAGCTTCACAGGCTTTTGATAAAGATCAGCGTACGGTGTGGGAAGTTGATGGTAAAAATCCGAAGCTAGATCAATGGCTGATGTTTACTCTCCAAACTCCGGGAGATGTGTGTGAAATGTACCTTCAATTGCAGGGAATATCCAAGGACGAACTGAAGCAACAGATGAGTATATTTGTGACATATGACCCGATGAATTTAGGAGAACCTGTCGACTATCAGGTACAAGGTAGCGCCAGAGGGATGAGGGTAACATTTTCGCCTAAATATGGTGCCCATGTAAAACTTGTCTTTAAAGGTAATGTACGTGTGGGGCCTTTCGATATAAAAGAAGTATCAGTTTTTCTGGCTGATGAGGAACTGAAAAATCATAAAGGAGATAAAACGACATTACGTTATATGGATCCTAGACTTCCTGTAAATGAACGTGTGGAAAGCTTATTGTCTGTAATGACACCGGAAGATAAAATGGAATTGATTCGTGAAGGATGGGGGATTCCCGGAATTCCTCATTTATATGTGCCTCCCATTACGAAAGTTGAGGCTGTGCATGGCTTTTCATATGGTAGCGGGGCAACAATATTCCCACAGGCGTTGGCTATGGGAGCGACATGGAATAAGAATCTGACGGAAAAAGTAGCAATGGCTATTGGGGAGGAAACTCTTGCGGCAGGTACCATGCAAGCCTGGTCTCCTGTGTTAGACGTAGCACAGGATGCTCGTTGGGGACGTTGTGAGGAAACCTTCGGCGAAGATCCGGTTTTGGTATCTCAAATTGGCGGAGCTTGGATTAAGGGCTATCAGTCTAAAGGGCTGTTTACAACTCCGAAACATTTTGGAGGTCATGGTGCACCTTTGGGTGGACGTGATTCGCACGATATAGGATTGTCTGAAAGAGAAATGCGTGAGATACATTTGGTCCCTTTCCGACATGTTATTCGTAACTATGCCTGTCAGTCATTAATGATGGCTTACTCTGATTTCTTGGGGGTGCCTGTTGCTAAAAGTAAAGAACTTCTGCGTAATATTTTGCGCGAAGAATGGGGATTTGATGGTTTTGTTGTGAGTGATTGCGGTGCTATCGGTAATTTAACATCACGAAAGCATTATACTGCAAAAAACAAGATAGAAGCTGCTAATCAAGCTTTGGCTGCAGGTATTGCTACAAATTGTGGTGATACTTATAATGATAAAGAAGTGATACAAGCTGCAAAAGATGGACGCCTTGATATGGCAAATCTTGATAATGTTTGCCGTACAATGTTGCGTATGATGTTCCGTAATGAATTATTTGAAAAAGAACATAAGGAACCTTTGGATTGGAATAAGATATATCCGGGTTGGAATTCGGACAGCCATAAGGAAATTGCACGTCAATCGGCACGAGAATCTATTGTTATGTTAGAGAATAAGGATGATGTGTTGCCCTTATCCAAGCATGTGCGTACAATTGCCGTATTGGGACCCGGAGCAGACAACCTTCAGCCGGGTGATTATACTCCCAAACTTCGTCCTGGTCAGTTGAAGTCTGTTTTGACAGGTATTAAGCAGGCCGTAGGTAATCAGACGAAAATTCTCTACGAGCAGGGATGTGAATTTACCGGTTCCAATGGTGAAAACATTCCCAATGCGGTGAAAGTTGCTGCCCAGTCGGACGTAGTAGTGTTGGTTTTGGGCGATTGTTCTACCAGCGAGGCTACGACAGACGTTTATAAAACATCTGGTGAAAATCATGATTATGCAACTTTGATTCTGCCTGGCAGGCAGCAGGAACTGTTGGAAGCTGTTTGTGCAACAGGAAAGCCTGTTGTTTTAGTGCTTCAAATAGGTCGCCCTTATAACCTGACAAAAGAGTCGGAGTTATGTAAGGCTATTATTGTTAACTGGTTACCTGGGCAGGAAGGAGGGCTTGCTACGGCAGATGTACTGTTTGGTGATTACAATCCTGCCGGTCGTTTGCCAATGACTTTCCCGCGACATGTAGGACAGTTACCGCTTTATTACAACTTTAAAACTTCCGGCCGTCGTTATGAGTATTCAGATTTGGAGTATTATCCTCTTTACTATTTTGGATATGGTTTGAGTTATACCTCTTTTGAATATTCGGATTTGAAAGTGGAAGAGAGGGAGAACGGTAATATCATCGCGCACGTGAATGTGAAGAATATAGGTCATCGTGCTGGTGATGAGGTTGTTCAATTGTATGTAACAGATATGTATGCTAGTGTAAAAACACGTATTACTGAATTGAAAGACTTTACACGCGTTCATTTACGATCGGGAGAGTCCAAGAGTATTTCTTTTGAATTAACTCCTTATGAATTGTCACTACTTAATGACAACATGGACAGGGTTGTAGAGAAAGGAACATTCAAAATATTAGTTGGTGGTGTTAGTCCCCAATATATAGCTAAAGACCGTATCAAAGATAGTTTGGGATATGAGGATGCACAAAAAGGGCTATCTGCTATGTTAGAGTATAACCATGGATTTGCGGCAGACTTCGATTTGGCTTTATCCAAAGTGGAAGACAACTTGCTGGCAAAGCAGAGAACAATATGGATCTCTGTCAAGAATAATGGTACTTTAATGGATACAGGAAAGGTCGAAATGTATGTCGACGGTCGGAAAACGGGAGATAAAGTACATTATGAACTTGCTCCGGGAGAAGAAAAACTGATACCTTTTATTGTAGATAAAGACAGTAACCAATCTGTTGTATTTGCTACTAAGTATAAAGTGCTATCTATTTAGGCATATATGTGGATTTATACGTAATGTAGTGTATTTGTGGGTTACAGGCTGAAAATAGTGATGCCTTAAGTCCAAATTAAGACCTTTATTAAGTATGTGGCTGTAAATTTGCCAGTATAAATATAAAATTATTGATTACATATGAAAAATTACCTATTTACTTTACTTGCCCTCTCATTCGTATTGGCAGGGTGTAATGGCTCGAAACAAGCTAAAACGGTTACTTTGGGACCTAATCCTTTTATTACTCACATGTATACAGCCGATCCTTCTGCTCATGTGTGGGAAGATGGACGGCTTTATGTCTATGCCTCCCATGATGTAGATCCTCCGCGGGGGTGTGATTTAATGGATCGTTATCATGTGTTTTCCACAGATGATATGGTGAATTGGACCGATCATGGAGAAATTTTGAATTCTTCGCAAGTGTCATGGGGAAGAAAGGAAGGAGGTTTTATGTGGGCACCCGATTGTGCTTATAAAGATGGAACCTATTATTATTATTTCCCCCATCCCAGTGGAACGGACTGGAACCATACTTGGAGAGTGGGAGTTGCAACCAGCAAACATCCGGCTAAGGATTTTACAGTGCATGAGGAATTTATTGAGATGATTGGCATGGAAAACGATTGTTTTGCCATGATAGATCCTTGTGTTTTCGTGGATGATGATAAACAGGCTTATTTCTATTATGGTGGTGGAGGTCGCTGTGTTGGGGCCAAAATGAAAAACAATATGATGGAACTGGCTGAGCCGTTGCGGCCGATGGAAGGTTTGAAAGATTTCCATGAAGCAGCTTGGATACATAAAAGAAACGGTATCTATTATTTGTCTTATGCTGATAATCATGCGGAAAATGGGAAAGGAGCTAACCGCCTGAATTATGCAACAAGTAATTCACCATTGGGCCCATGGACTTATCAGGGAATTTATCTGGAGCCTACGGGCTGTGACACGAGCCATGGATCCATTGTAGAATATAAGGGAGAATGGTATGCTTTCTATCACAACAGCTCTATTTCGGGGAAAGGTAATCTACGCTCTATTTGTGTAGATAAGCTGTACTACAATCCGGATGGTACCATACAAGTGGTAGAGCAGACAAAATAGTTAGTCGGTTATCTATTATATTACAAATGAATATAAACAAAAATGTTGTTATGAAATTTATGCATTGTTTAGCTTCCGTAGTTTTAGCTTCCATATTGGGTGCTTGCGGAGAAGTACAAAATCAAAAAATAATCGGTAGAACTCCAGTTGACTATGTAAATCCCTATATGGGAAATATCAGTCATTTGCTGGTTCCCACTTTTCCTACTATCCATTTACCGAATAGTATGCTTCGTGTTTATCCGGAACGGGCTGATTATACGACGGATCAGTTGAACGGGTTGCCTTTAATTGTGACGAGTCATCGTGGCAGTTCTGCTTTTAATTTGAGTCCTTATCAGGGGGATAGCCTTCGTCCGGTTATAGCATATAGCTATGATGATGAGAAATTGAAGCCATATTATTATGAGGTGTTTCTTGATGATGCAGAAATTAATGTAAAATATGCACCTTCTCATCAATCTGCTCTTTATCAGATAGAGTATGGGCAACCCAATAAACCTGCTTATATGATGATTAATTCGCAGAATGGAGCTATCAAGGCGGGTGATGGTTTTGTGAGCGGTTATCAGCAATTGCAGAACAATACGTGTGTGTATTTGTATGTTGAATCGGACATTGCGCCGTTGCAAACAGGTATTTTAGTTAACGGTAAGCTAGATACTTCTAAAAAAAATGCTGAAGGCCGTAACGCTTGTGCCGTTCTGCATTTTGCTGACGGAACTAAAAAGGTAAATTTGCACTATGGTATTTCATTTATAAGTGAAGAACAGGCAAAGAAGAACCTACAACGTGAGTTACCGGACTATGATTTGCAGGCTTTGGCAGAGAAAGGTCGTCAAGTATGGAATGAAGCTTTAGGTGATATTCAGGTAGAAGGTGGTGCAGAGTCCGATAAACAGATTCTGTATACGTCACTTTATCGTGTGTTTGAACGTCCGGTTTGTATCAGTGAGGATGGACATTATTACAGTGCATTTGATGGAAAGATACATGAAGACAATGGTGAACCTTTTTATACGGATGATTGGATTTGGGATACTTATCGTGCTGCTCATCCCTTGCGTTTGTTGATTGATGAGGAAACAGAAAAAAATGTAATTAATTCTTATTTGCTTATGGCAGAGCAGATGGGAAATATGTGGATGCCTACTTTTCCTGAGATAACAGGCGATTCCCGTCGTATGAATTCTAATCATGCGGTAGCAACTATAGCTGATGCTGCCGCTAAAGGATTGCAGTTTGATTTGAAGAAAGCCTATGAGGCTTGTCGCAAGGGGATAGAAGAAAAAACGCTGGCTCCTTGGTCAGGTGCGGCTGCTGGTTGGATAGATGATTTTTATAAGAAAAACGGATATATCCCGGCGCTTCAGGCCGGAGAAAAAGAAACAGATCCGAATGTACATCATTTTGAGAAACGTCAACCGATTGCTGTAACATTAGGTACATCTTATGACCAATGGTGTTTGTCGCGTATAGCGGATATTTTGGGAAAGAAAGAAGACATGCTTCATTATCTGAGATGTTCTTATAATTATCGTAATGTATATAATGCCGAAACTGCCTTTTTTCACCCTAAAGATAAAAATGGAAAATGGATTGAACCGTTTGATTACCGTTATTCAGGAGGTCAGGGGGCTCGTGAGTATTATGGCGAGAATAATGGCTGGGTGTATCGTTGGGATGTTCCTCATAATGTGGCTGATCTGATTGATTTAATGGGTGGTAATGAGCTGTTTATTGCTAATTTGGATCAAACTTTTCGTGAACCGCTGGGACGTGGGAAATATTCTTTTTATGCTCAGTTGCCCGACCATACAGGTAATGTAGGACAGTTCTCGATGGCTAATGAGCCCTCACTGCATATCCCTTATCTGTATAATTATGCCGGTCAACCATGGAAAGCTCAAAAACGTATTCGTCAAATGCTGAAAACTTGGTTCCGTAATGACCTGATGGGAGTTCCGGGAGATGAGGATGGTGGCGGAATGTCTGCTTTTGTCGTTTTTTCTTCTTTAGGTTTCTATCCGGTAACTCCGGGATTTCCTGCTTATAATATTGGCAGCCCGTTATTTACTGAGGCTAAAGTGACATTGAACAATGGGAAAGTATTTGAGATAGAGGCACAAAATGCATCTGATGAAAATAAATATATTCAGTCGGCAACGCTGAATGGTAAAGAGTGGAATAAGCCTTGGTTTAGTCATGATGATATAAAAGATGGAGGGAAGCTAATATTGATAATGGGTAACAGACCTAATAAGTCATGGGGTAGTGCTAATGATGCGGTACCGCCATCAGCTGAGAAATTATAAATTGGAGTAGTTGGCTGTATTATATGATTTCTATCTTCTGTGTAGATAGAACTATAAGTAACAAATAAAACATCATGAAAACACTTAAAAAGGTTCTTTTTATAGGTTTAATGGCTTTTATCGTTTGTTTAGCAAGAACGGTTCAAGCCCAAGAACTTTATAAAAATGAGAAAGCACCAATCCATGAGCGTATTATGGATCTCCTGTCGCGTTTAACAGTTGAGGAAAAGATAAGTTTGCTGCGTGCCACTTCACCGGGCATTTCTCGTTTGGATATTCCAAAATACTATCATGGCAATGAAGCGCTTCATGGGGTAGTCCGTCCTGGTAGATTTACGGTTTTCCCACAAGCTATCGGGTTGGCTGCAACCTGGAATCCTGTATTGCAAAAACAAGTGGCTACTGTTATTTCTGATGAAGCGCGTGCCCGTTGGAATGAACTGGATCAAGGACGTGAACAAAACAGTCAGTTCAGTGATTTACTCACTTTCTGGTCTCCTACGGTAAACATGGCGCGTGATCCACGTTGGGGACGTACTCCGGAAACTTATGGTGAAGACCCTTATTTGAGTGGTATTATGGGAACTGCTTTTGTGAAAGGGTTGCAAGGAAATGACAGTCGTTATTTGAAGATAGTGTCAACTCCTAAGCATTTTGCTGCCAATAATGAAGAGCATAACCGCTTTGTATGTAATCCGCAAATATCAGAAAAGCAATTACGCGAGTACTATCTTCCGGCTTTCGAAGCATGTGTTAAGGAAGGAAAATCTGCATCTATTATGTCTGCCTATAATGCTTTGAATGATGTACCTTGTACGTTGAATGCTTGGTTGTTGACCAAAGTATTACGTGAAGATTGGGGGTTCAAAGGATATGTGGTCTCTGACTGTGGAGGCCCTGCTTTGTTGGTTAATGCTCATAAGTATGTGAAAACAAAGGAAGCTGCCGCTACTTTGTCTATAAAGGCCGGACTGGATTTAGAATGTGGTGATGATGTGTATGATGCGCCGTTATTAAATGCTTACCGACAATACATGGTTACTGATGCCGACATAGACTCGGCTGCTTATCGTGTGTTGAGGGCACGTATGCAGTTAGGACTATTTGATAGTGGGGAAAACAATCCTTATACCAAGATATCTCCCAAAGTGATAGGCTCTAAGGAACATCAAAAGGTAGCGTTAGATGCTGCTCGTGAATGTATCGTACTACTAAAAAATCAGAACAAGATGTTACCGCTTGATGCTAAGAAAATTAAATCCATTGCAGTGGTGGGCATTAATGCAGGACGCAGTGAGTTCGGTGATTATAGTGGGCTACCGGTCATTGCTCCGGTTTCTATTTTGCAGGGTATCAAGGATAGGGTAGGTGATACTGTAAAGGTTGTATATGCTCCATGGAAATCAGCAGTAGATGGTATGGAAATCATTCAGGGAGCTAGTTTCCCTGAGGGGTTGAAAGCAGAGTATTTTGATAACACGAATTTGCAAGGTATTCCAAAAGTAAGGAAAGAGGAATGGATTAATTTTGAACCTGCTAATCAGGCACCGGATCCCTTCCTGCCCAAATCCCCTTTGTCTGTTCGCTGGACGGGTAAATTGCGTCCTACGGTTACGGGGCAATACACTTTTAGTTTTTTGTCCGATGATGGATGTCGTTTGAGTATTGATGATAAAATGTTGATTGATGCATGGCAGGGACATGCAATCCGTACAGATACGGCAACTATTTATTTGGAAGCAGGAAGAGATTATCGGTTGAAAGCTGAATATTACGATAATCGTGACTATGCTGTTGCCAAATTACAATGGAAAGTTCCGCAAATTGGGAAAAAGACTCGTTTGGATTTGTACGGTGAAGCAGGAAGAGTAGTACGTGAATGTGAGAAAGTTGTGGCTGTATTGGGCATTAATAAGGCGATAGAACGTGAAGGACAGGACAGATCTGACATTCAACTTCCAGCAGATCAGCGGGAGTTTTTGAAGGAAATCTATAAGGTAAATCCTAATATTGTAGTTGTATTGGTTGCTGGTAGTTCATTATCAATTAATTGGATGGATGAACATATACCTGCTATCATCAATGCATGGTATCCTGGTGAGAGTGGAGGGAAGGCGGTAGCAGAAGTTCTCTTTGGCGATTATAATCCGGGTGGTCGTTTGCCGTTGACTTATTATAGAAGTTTAGATGAGCTTCCTCCATTTGATGATTATGATATTACTAAAGGGCGCACTTATCAGTACTTTAAGGGTAACGTACTTTATCCTTTCGGTTACGGGTTGAGTTATACCTCATTTAAATATTCCGATTTGCAAGTAACCGATGGCAACCAAGAAGTAAATGTTTCATTTTGTCTAAAGAATGTGGGAAAATATGCTGGTGATGAGGTTGTGCAGATTTATGTGAAACTTCCGGAAAGAGATAAGATAATGCCTATAAAGGAACTTAAAGGCTTTGAGCGTATCTCGCTGAAAAGAGGGGAAAGTCGCAAAGTGACCATTCGATTAAAGAAAGATCTGCTTCGTTATTGGGATGAAGAGAAAGAATGCTTTGTACACCCTTCTGGAGATTATACTATTATGATAGGTGCTTCTTCTGCTGATATTCGTCTACAAAAGGTTTCTTCTATAACTCAAAAGTCTGGCAATTAGATCTTTCATACGAAGCTGATAAAAAATCCCGTCCTGCTTTCACAAGTAAGACGGGAAAACGACAAAATTTATAATAGCCTCTTTAAGAGGACTATACAAGTATATAAAGAAAATAAAATCATACTATGAGGAAACTAAAAAAGCCCTCGACTTGTTAATATAGAAACCACTCATGCACTAACAATAAATGCGATAAACGCATCGTCGAGGGCTTAATGCCTTTCCGTTGCATATATCGCATTTATTATCATACATAAGTGGTAGTGCAAAAGTAATAATTATTTTTGATAATAGAAGCCTTTTTCTATTTTTTACTTGTAATATTCGAATATAATATATTTTCTGATTGATTATTTGCACAAAACATTTGGTAAATCCAAAAACTTCCTCTACTTTTGCGCCCCGAAAAGGAGAGGTGCTCGAGTGGTTGAAGAGGCACGCCTGGAAAGCGTGTATACCCCAAAAGGGTATCCGGGGTTCGAATCCCCGTCTCTCCGCATTGTGATGAGAATCAGTTTATCATGTACACTATGGATAAACTGATTCTCTTTTTTATAGCTGATAATCTTAGAGTTAGCCTGCTCTAAGTCCGATAAAACCCTGTACACTTTGGGTCGGAAAAGCAGTGTGATGGCTGAAGTCAGTTTTTGATGTGCATTGTTTGTGATAAGCATGGCGCACATTACTAACTGATAAAAAGCAATGTTATGATCACGATTAATTATCAGACATTCGGAAACAAAGGTTTCCAGCTTAGATTAAGGCTCTACCAAAGTGGTGAGACCAAATTTATCAATGTGACGAAGCTCTTGAAAGGTGCCATCCAAAAACGTCACTGGAACCAAAGAAAACAGCTTTTTATTCCAAGCTGTCCATTTAGTGATGAAAATAATGCAATGCTTGTCCAATTCCGGCAAAGGTATGATGAAATGGCAATCAACTGGACCGGAAGCGTGTTTGGTATGATTGCGGCCATGGATGATACTCCGGCCCCATCAGAAGCCATGACAGTTGCCGGATTCATTCAGGTGATAGTTGGCAGACTGAATGAAAAACGACATACGGACGGTACAATCAAAGGAAGTTTTGAAGGGTATGAGAAATTGGAAAGACGCATTAAAGAGTTCTGCAAGTATAAAAAAATCAAGTATTCAAAACTGCTTATCTCAGAACTTACAGCCAATACCATTAACAACCTATTGGAATGGGTTGAGAAAGTGCGTAAAGGCAAGGGGCGTATATATATTTCCAAGATGCTTCATGCCATGATAACGAAAGCGGATCAGGACGGGTACTTAAAAGCGGATGACTTTAAAAAATGTAACTGGGTGCAGAAAGCGAAGGGCAGTTCTCAGAAAAGTAATACGCTTACAGAAGAACAATGCAAGAAGTTCTCTCAGCTTAATCTTGATGAAATCTCTTGTTCTCCATTAAATGAATTGTACCGGGATTTTTGCCTGTTCATTCTTTATACGGGACAATCCGCTTGTGATGCCATATCTCTTAAATATTCTGACATTAAGAAAATTGGAGGTGTTAGTCATTTCGTATTTAAACGAAGGAAAATAGCCGATAAACAAATCGTACCTTGCACTGTTCCAATCAATGAAGAATTGGATAGAATCATGCTCCGGTGGCGTCATTTAGCTAAGGACGGATATATTTTCCCTATTCGTAACAAAGAAAAGTTGCGGACACAGGGGACTAACAATGGTGACATTAAACACTTTATAGGAAAGGTAAACTATTGGTTGAAAAAAGTGGGCAAAGCTCTCGGGTGCACTTTTCCGTTACATACATATACATTTAGACATACCGCAATTACTCATTATATAAGTAAGGGTGTGCCGGTCATATATGTGGCGAATATGATGGGAACAAGCGTAGATAATTGTGAAAAAATATACTACAATAATCAGGGTGATACATCCAGCCGGAATAAGGTGCTGGCGGCTATGAGGTTTTGATTGGGTATAGCAAATTTTGTTTTTATCTTGCTAACTTTTTGGGATAATATAGATTTTGTTGTATATTTGCCGCTCATAAAATAGGCCCAAGTAGCTAAATGGAGATAGCGGCCCTCTTACTAAGGGCGGGGTCCGGGTTCGAGTCCCGGCTTGGAATATCCATTAAGCCAATATACTTCAAAGGTAGGAGCAATCCTACCTTTTTTTATTTGTAATAATTCATGCTCAATTATCTTATTTTAAAATAATCCTTTTCTTACTTTTTTCATACATTCCTCACGTCCCCAGCATTCAATAAACGTATTTGGATTATTGGGATTCAAAAATGGTCTGAAAGCACGTCTGAAGTGTTTCATTTGTGTATAAGCGTTTTCATCTAAACCTGCCCATATATCTATGTACACAGAATCAAAAACACCTTTTAATTGACTTCTTGCTTTTTGATAATCAAATACATCATAGTTGAATACTGATATTTTATCATGCACTGGAAGGTATTGCTCAGCCATCTTCCACAAATTGATAAGATTGATATTCTTTTCCCATATTGAGATATGTTTTATTTCACCATTCTCTATCTTAGGTATTAAGTTTTTTGTTAGTAACCCGATTCCCAATCCTCCTATCAGAACATTCCCGTGAGCCTTATCTACAAACTTTTGGTTGGTATTCATTTCGTATGGCGTATCAGACATTACTAACTCTCCGGCTATGATTAGCTTGACGTATTTGCCAGGTGATATGAAACTAATAGGATTTGAACAATGCCGTAAATTAAACCACCTTGCATCAGTATTTGTAACTTCAAATAATTTTATGGTTACATCGTTCATTGATAATTCATCATTATTACCAAAATGACTTATCGCTTTTTTCCATTCTTTACATACTCCATCCATTGTTATTGTTTTAAGATAAATACATATATCCTTTAGTAACTTTTAGTGCTTCTTCTTCTGTATCAAACATTAATGTTGATTCATTCTCATGGCCATAACAGATAGATTTAACCCTTATCCACCATTTGTAATTGCCACTTCCATAATCATCGTAATAAGGCTTTCCGATGACTTCTGTAACATAATTTTCCAGTAAGTTCATTTAATCCAAATCATTAAAATCTTCTATGTCATATTCCCAATCCATTGCATCCGCTTCATGTATATGGTCCGATAACCATTCGGAAGCTGTCTGTTCTTCATTATTAAAACTATCAGGGTCAACTTCTCCACCTTTATCGTAACAATTGGATAATGCTTCGTAAACCTCATCAGATACTTGTACGTTGCTCAATCCTACTGTGTATGTTACTTTTACCGTTAAATCTTTAATCGTTTTCATAATCTATTTGAGTATTGGTTTGTCTAATGTGATATTAGGAGGAAGAGAACTGATTTTATTAGCAATTTTGCGGTTCCATTCTTGTTCTACATTTGATATAGCTTCCATTATTTTGCCGAAAAGAACGACTGGAATTTCATCGCAACAAGGGTCTATGAAAGAGATACGCCCTTTTTCATCTATTTTATACCGTATTAAAAGCTGTTTACGGTCATTTTGTTTTTTCTTTCTATTCATATTTACCAGTTTATTATTCGTTTATATTTGGAATTTGACCGACTTTCATATAGTAATCCATACTTTCATGCAAAGAGGCTTCTTTCCCATTTATCATATCAACCACACAATTCCATGAACGCATTATGTTTCGATCTAAACATGATTTTCTTTTAGGAGAATCTAATGCGTTTGCTACCATCCGAAGAGTATTGGCTATTTCTTTTAATTCCCAAAGAGGAACATTTACCATTTTTGATTTGCTCATCACTACTTTTGTTAAATTATTTTATAAATGCACTCAATCAACAACAGGAAAAAAGTGAAGACAGAAAGAGATTGCCAGAATCTGATTTCCTTTTTATTTTTATCTTTTGACTGCTTGTAAATTTTGTCAAATAGTTTTTGACAATCATCTTTATAATGCTCAAATTTCTTTTCAACATAACCTGTAATGTCATCAACAATGGCATACTTAATTTTTTCGGGAACAGATATAGGATATCCCCTTTCACCATAATTAAGTTCTGATATAACATGTCTTCCTCTTAGTTCTTCCACCCCTCTTATTTTAAATTCCAGTTTAATATGATTCATGCCATTTGATAGATAACTCCTGAATTTCTTTTCAGCAAGTGTTTCTATTTTTTTGGCATTCATTTTTGCCATACGTTCTATTTCAAGAAAATATTTTTCATCTACGACATAAGCGGATGAATCAAATTTATATCTAAATTTTATTTTGTTCATTTCCCCTTGTTATTAATCATTACCAATCCCCACCGTCATTTGATATGCCATCAATAGTAGTTACACTGTTTTCAATGTTGCTACCTCCATATTGTGTAAATTCCGGTGTAGGATTATTTTTGGTATCTCCTCGCATCATTACATGAAGCGAACCATTTGCTGAATATAACCAAAGACGCTTACCATCCTTTTCCCACTTCTTAGCAAGTCGTTTCAAAGAATCAATCAACTTACATTCTTCGGGAGTGCATTCGACCCCCGCTTCTGTTTGATATTTGCTCATTATTTATCCGTTTTTAATTTCTTATTCATTTCTTTTTCCGCTGCTTTAGCACCTTTCTTGAAACCTTCTACAAAACTGTCAAAGCAAATTTTGCTTATTTCTGGAGTGCATCTTCTCAAAAACGGACAAATAGAGCATCTTTGGCTGAGTCCGGCTGATTTCTTTGCTATTTTCGTTACGTTTTTCATTGATTATTCTATTTGATTTGAATTAATAGGCAGTTTTATAAAACACATCCACATAGTTTTTCCATGTCTTCCTGTTGTATGGCCAAATAGCGGTTGCCGTTCGATAGCATTCAAAACTTCTCTGACTGTTATCTGTTCTTCGTTCCATTTAAAAATCAAAACTCCATAATCTTCTAAAATACGAAAACATTCATCAACACCTTTCTTTAATATTCTTGGCCAATCTTTAGGTAATTTCCCATATTTTTTAGCTAACCAACTTTCTTTGCCGACATTTAAAAGATGAGGGGGATCAAATACTACCATTTTAAATGATTTGTCCGAGAATGGCATATTGGTAAAATCTGATATGATGTCTGGATGAATTTGAAGTTTACGTCCATCACACAGAACACATTCCTCTTTTCGTATATCGGCAAATAAAGTTAGAGGATTATGCTTGTCAAACCAAAACATCCGGCTTCCACAACAAGCATCCAATATAATTTTTTTATCTGTCATTGCTTATTTATTCAAATTATGATTTATACTTCATTTTGCAATTTTATCAAAGAAAAAGAACCTTGTATATTGGTGTTTTGCTCAAAGAAACGGCAAGCCCTTTGACTATTCAATCTTTCTTTTCCAGTTCCCTTACATACTCCATTAGATATTACGGCAAAGTGTGGATGATATGTTGATTCCCAAAGATTACCCGGAATCCAATGTCTGCAACTTGAACAGTAGTGTTTACTTTTTCTCATGATTAATCTATTAATTCAAATTCGTGAACAAAGACGTATAGTTTTCCACTTCTATACGTCTTTGCCAAATGTTTTCTGTTTTAAAGAACTATTTCCCAATCTTTAGCAAATACATCACTGATAGATGGAACCCATGAGTCGGCACGTCCGGTGTTTTCGTTGTAGATAAGACACTGGTTCGTGTAATCTATATAGCCATTACTCTTCATAATTAAGTCTTTTGCAGACTGTGGAAGAGATTGCATGCCAGGTATTGTCTTTTCTGTGATAAGGGCCGGAACTTGTTTAATTACCCATACCCCTTTATTATACCAATCCTCTCTACGAATAGCAAGACCAAACTTCAATGCCTCAATAGCGATACCGAAAGACATTCTTGGAAGTACTGTAATGTCCTTTTCATTTTTGGCGATGCCAATTCTCTGTTTAAGGATTGTTCCGTACCGTTCCATAAGTTTACGTTGCAACCAAAGTAAGAATGCAGGATAATCATCTTTGATTGTTTCACGGAATTTTTCAGAATCTACAAAAACAGCGCACTTCTCGAACTTTTCCATCAAATCAGAATGTTCGATGTGCAAACGGTCAAGGAATGTATCAGCTACTTTATATGATTTCTTAAATTCATCTTCTGGTACCCACCCCTCAAATCCATCTTCATATACAACGTGATAACCGTTAAGGTCTCCTTCTCCATTTTCTACCATTTCACCATACTGAGATTGCTTTGTAAGATGATAGAATTCATTAACAGTCATAGGTTCTGCTTCAATCTGTTTTGTTCCAATGTACTTTTTCATATTACGATTAATTAAAAATGTTATTTACTATGTTTTAATCTTGTGATAGCATCTTTTTTAGAATACGCCATCACTTTCTTTCCTTTCACTGTAAACTCACGTAATTCACGATGTTGTGTCTTAGGTCTGTAGTTAGGATTGAATCTCATACCACGACTGGGATTTTTATCCATATACACGTTATTTCCCGAAGCAGCCAAACTCATCATCATGGCTGTCTCAAACATTATTTGTTTTAATCTGCCCATAAGTTAAATCTTTGTTAGTGTTGAGAAATCTTCCAACTCCTCTTTAGCAATAGCTTTGATGAGTCGGATGTCATTCTTGCTAAATTCAAATGTCGGAATGTATTTTAATACCGGATAATACAATGTGCCACAGTCTGTTTCTTCTACTTCCATATCAACTGTAGCGTTTGCCAGTGTCTCAAGTAAAGATACGAGCAATGCTTTGATTTCTTCTGTTTTACTCATTGATTAATTTCATTTTAAGTTCTACTCTCTGAGGGCCGTCCTCCCATGTTACATCAGGAAAATCATCAGGATTAAGGTTCACCAAACATTGACTCCATTCCCCAAACCATTTGAATCTTACAGGCTTTTTATCAAATAATCTAAGTGTACCTCGCTTATCTCTGGCAACCCAAGCATAGTATGTTCTACTTGTTTTTTCCATTGCTTTGTTCTTTTAAATATTCTTTATTAAAATGCCTATTCTGAATAAGCCAATCTATCATAGAAACACAACATTCTATTGGTGTTTCCTCTATGTGTGTTCCAACTAAACAATCTGCTGTATATCTTCTTATTGATAAATTATATCCTGAGCTATGTTTAATCAATTCTGGATGGTGAGATTTAAATCCAGGTTTAGGATCTGGAATCTCGTTTGGCATCATTTCTAATAACCGTGACAGGCTCCATGCTGGTATAATGTCCCGATTCATACGTGCAGAGAACCAATTGCCAGCATTTATATCCCTTGTCAGAGCATGAATGTAGTATTCACCAGCTTCAGGTAATGATGATTTTTCCAGATACATATCCGCAGTTTTCGGTTGTAATCCTAATGAAAGAAGCCTTTGGGATTGCTCTTTTGTTGTACATATATTGCTTTTGAAACTCATTGCTTGTTTTCTCATTTTTCTTTAATTTGATCTAATAATATTTGTTTTCTATTTTCAATGAAGTTAGAAAAGTCTTCAATTGAAAAATCATTATTATTGTTGTTTCGATTTCCTAATGTATTTATATCAACTCCGAATGATACTCTTTTTATAGTTCCTTTTTCGGCATAATATTTGTCAGAAACATCATCTACATTTAAATATCCACTATCTTTCATATATGTTAATCGACTTTCTGCAAAAACAGAAAGTGAGATTAATATATTTACAAAATCTTCTATTGTCATACTAAATCTCTTTTCTCTTTAATCTAATATCTGAATTTAGTGCAGTGAATAACTGCAAGTTCTTTATGAACTCTACCATCACCATCCAACTCCTGCTTACCTATATCTCTGTCAAACCATTCAATAAAATCAATAGGGTCTAAACCATCATTGCAAGCAATATTATAAATGTCTATTCTTTTATCGTTATCCAATGTAACATTATAGCAATAATGGTACTTGTTGTCATCACCATACCACTCTGCTCTGTGAAATGATACTTTCTGAATGCCGACACAGTGTTTCGCAGTCAGCCTTGTTATTTCTTCCTGTGAGCTTCTGTATGGTCTTCCCTTCCATTGTCTGATAGAGAGGATCGCTTCACCTTTTAGGACCTCTTTTATTCGTTTTTCCCATAATGGATAGTTTGTACATATAATGTGTACTTTCCTTTTTGATAAAAATGAGGACTTAAAATCAGTTGGTTTTCCAGCGTTTCTGTGATTTTTTGGGAAAAACTTTGATAAAATTATTACATGCGTTTTCATTCATTTTCTTCCATTTTTGCTTTCATATTTATAGTTTATTTATGTTCAACACTGTATCCAAACAAGGCAAAATCACCTTTTATTGGGTCATTAGGAAATATCTCTCGCATAGCATTAGTAATCTCTACAGCTGTTTTCATATCCGCTTGTTTTCGGTTTGTTAAACCAAGCTCCAGTGCCATCTTATGCACGTGAGTATCAAGTGGAATAATGAGGCTGTCAGGACTAATCTTTTGCCAAATCCCCATATCAACCGGGCTACCTGGCCTGACCATCCACCGCAGGAACATACAGAGTCGCTTACAGGCAGAACCCTTGTCATAGTCTGGAATACCTTTGATGTCGTGGAAATAAAGAGAAAGAGCCTGTATGGGCGTTTTATCAGACCAAGCTGCCACCATATCTTCCATACGTTCAAAATCTTCATACAGTCTGTGTAGGCGGTTGCCCAGTTGGTATAAATCATCATAGGTTAGGAAGCGGTAAAAATTCCTATGGTTATTGTGGTAGAAGTTGTACTGCTTCGTCATTACCCAGCAATAGGGGTCATTGCAAAAGTCCTTGTCCAACCAGTCGGCAGCCTTGATAATTGCCTTACGATTTCCGAAAGAGATCCAAGAGGTAATAAAACCGCTGATTTCGGCTCGTTTCCCGATATACTTTCTTGGAAACTGCACAGGATCGTCAGTAATAAAGGCTGATGTTTCGTATTTATTGGCCCACTTAACTAACTGTTGCTGAATTGTATCATTTGTTATTGTCTTTGATTCTTGTTTAATTAAGGTATTGCCGGAATTATTATCTATGTAGGTATTTGTGTTGACTGATTTTCTTTGGTCTTTTAAAACTTTATGCCAAAATTCAGCACTAATGCTTGTAAACAAATGCCGATGTTTGACAGTAGCTGTTTGAGATTGACTAATAATCTTTTCAATATGTGTGTTGTGCATTCTCTTTTCAATGTCAACACCAATCTCTTCAATTTGACATCGACAATTGATTTTAATGTAGCAAAATCCTATTTCGGCAATATTTCCGAAAATGAACATGTCAGATAGAAAAAACGGGTTCGCGATTTGATAAATTCTCATGATTCACTTATTTTAAACTGTGTGTTTTCCCCACAATATGTTGCATACTTGCCTCTCTTTCTCAGTCGATGGATTTTGTAAGTGCCATTTATATGAGTCACAACCACCACACGGACGAAAGCTGAATAACTTTTGATTGATGTGAGATATTGGCTCTGATATATTTGCGATAACCTTGCATTGTTCAGATTCGCCAAGCCGAATACTTCCATTCCAGCTGACAAGAGGGAGGCAGAAGCGTTGGTAGTGTTCCAACAATGCTCCTATACCGATTCCTTGTATAACTTTTACTTGTGCTAAAATAAGCGATGAATTAACGCATGAAGGAAAATCATTCATGCGCTTAGCCTCTTCGTGCCATTTACCATTGCAAGCACGCCCCAAAGGTTTTATCCGAATGTCACTTGGCTTATCACATATAGCCACTTTATCTCCGAATAATCGCAAAGCTTTTAAGTTTGGTTTATGTACTTCATCATAGTTCGCATATAAACCCTTAAACGAGGAAATTTGCAAGAAAAAACCACGCCTTTTTGCCACCACCTGAGCAAATTTCTCAGTGAATGTGTGGTCTTTGAGAAATGTACCGTTAGACAAAACCGAGACCGAAACAAAATCGCTGTTCACCAGTACCTTCAGAAAATCAAAGAAGTCAGGATGAGAAGTCGGCTCCCCTCCAGAAATCATCACAACTTTTGAACCAATGTTCTTCGCAAACCGTAAAGCCTGAATGAAAGTGTCCTTACTCATCATTTCATTACGTTCAGGCCCGGCATTTTGCATACAGTGCGGGCAATACAATGTGCAATGCTGTGTTATATTGATAATCATATTGTTTTTATATTTATCTAATCCAGTCATCATAAATTTTTTCCCAATCATCGAATAGCCCGACTCTTGCTCCAAATGCGTTATAGCATTGTTCCACCGTTTCTTTAGGTGGGAGATAACGCCCGTCACTCAACATCATATAGCCTTCGTTGATTTGTTGTTGAAGCAAATCCATATCAACTGGCATGATTTCGTCCGGGAATAGAACAACATTGCCTTTGCTTGTTTGATAACTGACTCTTGGCAATTCATAGTGCCCATTCTGTCCTGTAAGCAAAGAACACAATCCTATTTCTCCTGTAATAAGATGAACTTCTGTGTTTGGGGCATTGATAATCATAAAATAAGCGTTCTCATCGTTCTTAAAATGATTTACACACCTGCTAACTCTTTCAGCATCACATTTTCTCATTCTTTCGTCAAAATGAAGTCCTGTTTCATCGTGATGTTGAATATAGTTTCTAACTTTGTTCCACGTTCTCACAGATAAGAACTTTGGAACAGGTAAATTCAGAGTTTTTTCGGTTCCGTCATCATATTTAAGTTCGTGTTGAACATAATGTCTGCGGGCTTTCATAAGATACATATCGGTAATATCAAAGCTCTCGTCATAACCATTAGTCGTGGAATATTCTTCAAGAATGACGCTTTCACTTGCGGCAACTTCATCTACAATCTTTTGAAACTCTGATTTAGCATTAGTCAGCAAGTGCTCTGTATTCATTTTATCCTGCATGGGGATTTGTGCCACAAGTTTTATCGGGTATTCTCTTTTATCCGTATCATAGCACATATTTTCCACGATACCACACTTTACTTTTCCACATCTTTCGTGAAAGAAATCCATTGTGCGTAAAACATCCTGATTACTTAATTTTGTTGGCTGGGTTACAAATAATACATAGCTTACTTTTACCCGGCTAAGAAGTTCAATGTGAACATTAGTAACACTTGGGGGCGTATCTATAAGAACAAAATCAGGATTAATCTGCCGCAATTTTTTCTTGGCTAATTCAAGGTATTGACGAACCATTGATTTTTCCAAGTAAATAAACTTGTTAAACATATAACCCGAGGAGTGTATCCAAATATTTTCTTGTGGATGCTCGCTCTCAAATTCCGTATTCATTGATGGAGTATTGATATCCGCATCTATAATAAATACTTTATGCCCTTTCTGAGAGAGAAGTCTCGCTATATTTGCAGTGGTGGTAGTTTTTCCAACACCACCTTTTCCTGAATATACTATAATTGCTTTCATTACACTATTTTTTATCTTCTTTAAATACAACACATGATGTCTCTTTCAATTCTGGAAACATATATGATGGTATGGTCGCTATTTTCCTTGCATTTTCCCAGCAATACAATCTCTTTTCTTTGTTGAATACAAGCTGCGGAGTGTCGTAAAATAGGTGGATGGCACCTCTTGAACAACAACCGTCTTCATCACATTCAGCTTCATCGCGAGCTATCCATATTTTATAGTCCTTTTCCATATTGCTTTTTTGCTTAAACATTATTGATTATCTTAGAAGCATCGGCTTCTTATACGATGCCAATAGATTTTCTTTTTGAAGTTTTGTGGACACAGAGGTTTAACCTTGGTATTCCACCCCTCACGACATTGTAACCTCTCACTTTGTATCAGATTGTTTTCATATTCCATAAATCCCTTTACCGTTTCAGTAATATTGTTAGGATGAATTTCATATATTTCATTTACTACCATAAAATATTGATTTATTTTCTGTTAAAATCTGCCGGTATTTCACCAAATGTTCTGTTGTCCCATTTTACGACTTCTATCTCATCAATCCAATATGCCATAGCTCTGAGGTATATTTCAGCCTTCATCAGTTTATCATTGCGTTTGCCTGAAGCGGTACGTTTGTTTTTGAACCAACTGATTGCTGTCGTGCTATCGGAAAAAATAACTTTTGGATGGAAATCATGTTCTATGATGTATTTTACGGCCTCTACGATTGCAAGGAACTCACCAATATTAATGGTTTGATTGCCCAAATCACAGTAAAATAATGTTTTCCCGTTTTTTAGGTCAACCCCCTGAAATTCCGTTTTACGGTTTTTTGTCGAGTGGGCGGCATCAACGGCTATACCTTCATTGAGACTAATCATATTGCAAGACTATTAATTGATACTGTTTTCATCATCTAAAATAAAATCAGGATATTTGAATTTCATTCTTTGCTCCATTGAAAGAGAAGAATAAATCCTTGCGTAGTTTACCATTTCGGTCTGTTTTTTATCCAGCATATCCATAGTGACAAATGTATTGGCTTGCAATAATTTTCTGTGTTTGTCCCACTGGAGCAGGGCTACACCATCGTTGACCGGGCCAAAAATGTGTACTTTGTTACGAAATACTGAACGTGTTTCTATCCAAGTCATTGAAAGATTGCGTTTCATGTAAATCGCAATAACATCGACCAATGATTTGGAAAGTTCTAATTGTGAACGCATTTGCCAATCGCAAATCTTACTGAAACGGTTTTGATACCTGTGAAAGAAATGTGACGTGAACTTAATAGCTTGTTGGCTTTGAATATAAAAAGCAATAGCACACATTCCTTTTGATGTGTCCATCAGTCCGATATGAAAAGAAGTCCAGTCCCATCTCTTTTGTTGACCCTTGCCAGTCTGAACATAAACTAATATACCAAGATAAAGATTTCCACGTTGTGATGTAAAAACTTTAGTAATTGCTACTTGTAGTTTCTTACGACGCTTCCACAAATACTTTACAACATAATCCGTCTGGTCAAAGTTGATAGTTTGAATTTGAATATCTTGAAGGTCTGCATAATATTCTTCAAACAATTGACCACTTGACATTCTTTCTTCAAACATTGCTGTGGGATTGTTCATACAGACGTTTAACAATACAGGCAGAATTGATAAAATCCTCAGCCACACCATGTGCATTTTCAAGGTCAACACGTCCACGAAGATTGTCGGCGATGGCCTTTATCTCACGTTTCCTACGTTCTTTGCTGGAAGGGTCATAAATAATGACCTTGTTGCCGAACTTCACGGTAACTAAGAATACATTTTTCCTACAGGTCGTTAAAATAGTGCCGGTAAATTTTATAATAGATGCAGATTTTACGATGAAGCCTTCTTCGTTACGCATTGGAATCAAGGTGCAGCTATAAAGAACATTTGGAATAATGTCTTCGGAAATGGCCGGGTCAATGAATACAATCTTCTTTTTGACAGTATCTTCCCTACACCCTCTCCAGCTGCCATTGGATTTAGTTACGAAGCCATACAATCTGTCTTGCATATTGTTAAGTCCTTTGTAGAACTTGATATTCGTTTTGATTTTCTGTATCATTTTATTCATTTTATCAATTAAGACAGGATAAATAAAAAGGCCCTGCACCATGTAATAGTACAGAGCCTTAAAGAAGTTTTATTAACAAACCTTAAAATCGGGTCGGATAATAATTAATAATCGGCACGTTCATCACGCTTTATTTGGTCCACATCCGGGATTATGTGTTTTCCGGATGAATCAAGTTGTTGAATCAATCTGAATGGCTTATTGATATTGGACATTTGTAAACTGTCTATGATATGGGTCTTTAATTTTCCATTGACATTTTCAGTTACAAAAAATTCATCATAGCCATTTGCATGATTGTAAAATTGAACTATCAGGACTTCATCATCCTGAATTTTCAAATATTGCCATAATTGTTGGATTTTAAATGTTGCGTCCATGATATACTGCTTTTAATCAATTATAATTCTAAATCGTCTGCAAAACAATTGGAGCATAAACCATTGGTACGTTCATGGCATTTTTTTGTAATGCGTATTCCGCAACGGTTGCAAAACAATATTGACTCATTCCTTCCATGAAGTATTTTATTAAGGTTTGCCTTGCTGATATTATATTCTCGTTGCAGGGCCCTCATTACTTCAGGAAAGTTGTAATTCTTATCTTGATGCTCCAACCAATGTAGTCCGCTTGTCAACCTTTCATAGTCTGCACGGATAAGGAGACTGCGAATATAAGTTACATTAAGCAGGCGTTGTGAATTAAATCGTTCTAATATAGCCAACTCAATGCCTAATAATTCACTTGCTTTTTCCAAATCCTTTGGACGTAAGTTGAATTGAACAGAATCAGAAACTCCCATGCTATTCTATCTTTTGGAATGAAATAGTCAGAACCGGCTTATATTTTTCGTCAACATCAATATTATAGAAGTAGTCTGACAAAAGGTTTAGCATTACGCGGTTGCTATTCTCATGAGACATCTTATCCCAGTCAAGTCCCATCTCATCTGATAATGAACGGGCCGCTTCATAAAATGGACTTTCTTTGGGAATTTCGTTGACATCGACAGGTGCATTATCTCCAAATAAGTATTTGGAAAGGCTGAAATAATCACCAATTGCTTTTTGGGATTTTTCCAATAATTCTTTTTTTGTTGCCATAATGGATTGTTATTATGACACTGCTCTCATCAATTAATAAAAGACAAATCGCAATGGATAACTTCGCAAACGGCAAGAAGGGTCTTGATAGAAAGTGGAGCCACATATTTGTTAGCTCCAGATGTGGACTTGATTTTTTCAAGTTCTTCTTCAACCAATGATTTTGGAGCCGTATAATGAACCGCTGTCTTTCGATAAATTAGTTTGTTATCTACTTCATAACGATTCATTAATAAATCCAACACCTTATGCACATCAAGCACTGACATCGGGTAAAAACAATCTTCGGTAGCCAAGTCAGTCATCACAAATTTCAATCCCAAGTCTTGACAATATGCGATTAAATTTGAAACCGGATAATTGCTTCTGCCGGATTTGATGGATTGGACAGCGTATGCCGAAAGACCACCTTTGTACACCTTATCTTGCGATACCGCTTTAAGTTTCTCTGCAATTTGCTCTTGATTCATCTATGGATCGTTCTTTTAATTGTATTTACTATTCCAATAATATCATTTCTTACCAATTCATAATTAAAGGCATCTACTTTCTGACATTGGTCGATAAGAGTTTCAAACTCATCATTGGCCTCAGATAGGTCAGATATATTTTCTGACAGCGAATCGTTGCCGGCAGAAAACTGAAATGATTCCGGCCTGTTATCAAGTGCTTCCTCTTCCTCATCCATACACTGCTCAACTTTAATTTGTGCATTTCGAATGATTTTTAATGCAGCCTCCTTGTCTATTACCGGGTCTCTCAGTCTTTCTAAATCATCCAATACAAGATGAAGTACATTTCTTCGTCTTTTATTCATACTTTTTGTTTTTTAGAACTTTACTGAAAGGCAATGCAAAGTTATAAAAAGTTTTGCAACCACCTTTCAGCTTAAAATATTTATTCTGTCTGTTTGCAAATAATAAGTTCTTCGGCATACGGAAGAGATTCTATCCATTTGCAGAACATTCTCCATTCTGGAAGCCTGTGATTCCTGCGTTGCAAATAAATTGTTCGTAGCTGCTCATAATTGGTTGATACACGCATAAATAGCATAACCCCTTGCGGACAATTGGAAAGAACTTTCATAAAGTTATCTTCACACTGATTGGCATTATAATCGGAGATAAGTTCTTTCATCTGCCGTTTACTTTGTTCAGTAACCCACTTATTGCAACATTTATCAAAATCCATTTGCATTAGCCTGTGCATCTTTGATGATGAGGTTACAATATCGAACCAATGATATCTTTGCATTTCAGGAGATATGTAATTGGGATACTCAATATCAAAGCTAACACGGATTCCGGTCCTAAAATTGGCATGGCACCTTATTTCCCCGATAGATGCTTTACATAGTTTTTTTGCCCGTTCAAGACTTTTTTCAAACTCCTCATCAGTATATTCCGGTGGAACTAAACGCATCGCATTTCTACAAGCGATGACTGATTCTTTCAGGTCATAGACCCTTACATTTGTCACGTTCATTTTTACTATCTATTTTAATTAAGTATGAGACCGTAAATAATAGAGGAATTAACCTTGCATTTTATAATAACAAAGGTTAATTCCTCCAATAATCTTAATGTCGAAAATCATTTCTTAAATGGATCCCAGCCTAAAAAGATTGCAATAAGACCTAATATCAATCCAAGTGGAATCAATGATGTAAGTACCCATATTATTTTCCACCATGGTGAAGGGTCTTCAAATATAAGAAAACCACAACAGAAATAATACCATGCCCAACTCAATCCATACAAAATGCTAATGATTAGTCCGGCAATGCCAACCCACATAAATAATATTCCAATCTTTTTTGCACGCTCTTTCCATTTACCTTCAGATGTTTTTTCAATTGCAATACAGATATTAATTGCAATACCAATTATCATCCATATCGCAAATATTATCCACTCCATAATTTTATGCGATTAAGTTTTCATAAATACATTTCATACACAAATCTCCAATGGCTTCTGATTCCAGTCTGGCAATTACTTCCGGGTCCTCATGCCATCCCCACTCACGAAAAATGCGGATAGTTTTTTTCTTTTTCAAATAGCTTCCAAAGCACTCTATTTGATTGGGCTTTAATTTGAATGATATTGATGCGGTATTGCTGTCCTTGTCTTTCCAACACGCTTGTTTGTTTTGGAAAAAAGTTATTACACTGAACGGGACAACACCGGACTGTAACCCCATTTGTTCCAGCATCCATTTTCCTTCATCTTGTTCGCCAAAAAATCCACGAGTAAACTCGTTTACATAATAGCCATTAACTTTAACTTTGTCATTAATTTCTTTTCTTTTCATTGTTATTATTGATGGTAATAACTGCCTTCATCAATATATCCGTACCTTAGTCATAACACCATTCAGTGATTTCACAAGTATCGGGGTGTATAAAACAAATAAGTTCAACCTCTCCATCAGGCGTATCTGATGTGTGCAATGAAACGGCTTTAATATGCCCGCTATTTGTGTCATCGTTCCAGCAGATATTAAAATCGACTCCGACATAATCAGAACTGGTCGCCATGTGGCTACGGTCAAGTTCGACTTCACAATATATAATAGAGTAATCATCGTCAAAGCCGTTATCACGTTCATACGAATTTAAAAAGTTCCACAGTTCTTCGAATGTTTTTGCTTTTGATATAGCTTCTTGAATAACTTGTTTTGCTTGTTCGTATGCGCTTTTGTTGAAATTGTTGTTAAACAATTCTTGTTGTTCTTTCGTTAAATTTATTCTCATGATTTATTGTTTATATATTAAACATTTAACCTTGCACTTATTGCTAAATGGAATATTTTATCAAGATTTTTTCTCATTTCTTCCGCATATTCAAATAATTCCTCTTTTGAGAGGTCTTTACGTTGCCAGTCAAACATATTGCAATATCTACATCCAATAGCTTCATCTTCAATTTGTTCAAATGTGAATTTATGTGGATTCTCTTTTTTCGTTTTTGATTTATTTTTCATATCTTTACAACCCTTGTTTTTCTTAACTCTCCTGAATATCCATGTGCTTTTAGCCCATTGACAAAGAAATCAACCGGAAGTCTGACATAATCGACACAGGAATAATGAACAGGCTCCCCAACATATTCATGAGCAAGCAATCCATTAGCATAGGCACTTGCTGGAATTTTCATAAGGTCCAAACTTGGATATTGTGTCAATACCGTTTTGGTAATAAGCAAATTATAATCATCACATTCTGATTTATTGGAATGTGGACATTTACCAGCTCTATTTTTAAGTTCACAATCCTTACATAGCTTGTTTAGTTGGGATTGCAATTTCTTGTTGATATTCTGGTTATAGCTCATACGTTTACCACTTTAGAGTATCTTAATTCTCCATTATACCCTCTTCTTCGGAGTTCAGCAAAGATGTTCTCGTCTGTAAAGTCAGCAAGTGTAAGAATTGCTTTATTGCCCTGTTGAGGTATGTAGTTTGCAGGACGTTTTTTGTCCAGTTCTTCTGTTTCTGCTTTCAATTTTGGTCTTGCCATATTTCGTTTTATTTAATTGTCCATGAAGTTGTTACATCACATCTTTCGATTGTGTTATGTTTGGTCGCACAACCTTTACTCAAAAGCTCATCCAAGTATTCTATATCGACATAAATACCAGATTTTCCTCCCCAATAGCTATTTGTTCCAGAAAAAAGAACGGATTTTGTGAATATTTCTACATTTTCCACTATGATAGTCATAGAGCTTCCATTCCATGACTCATAAATGTGCATTTTCTTTCCCCTTGTCAATTTTAAGATTTTAGCTGCATCGTTTTTTTCCGCATCTGAAAGTTTGTTTGGGACATATTTTCTTGCAATCCTATCCAGTTTTTGAATCACTTCGTCAGATTGTAAAACATTCAATTCACCCAAGGATGAAATGAATCCTTTTAGATATTCATAGGCTTCCGTACCAGAAGTTGTGAATTTTTCGTCCTTGTCATTTAATGCCGGACCAAAGCAACCGCAATAATCAGTCAAAATGTCTTCGAGAGTTTTCATATTCAAATTGTCTTTATCAAGTTGTTTATTGGAGAATATTTATCCCGAATAGGTCATCTGGTGTAAGCCGTTTTAATGACCAATTCGGGATTTAATTTGTGATTTATTTTACTTACGCCATTCAGCTTGTTTACGCTCAATGTCAATCTTGTTGTAATTCAAGAAATCTTTTAATATCCCAAATAGTTTATATCCTTCAAAATCAATAGGGGCAATTATATTTTGAAGATATAGTAAAGATGCCGTTTTGTTCATCTTAGGAAATTTACATCCATGAAACAGAATAAGATTCTTCATAGTAAAGAAGGCTCCGGCACCTTTATAAGCATCTTTAAACTTTTTAGATTGCGGAAAGTCATTGGAAATATATGTTTTTTTAACCTCATTGTAGAATTTGTCAACAGCATTGTATAACATGGATGCTGAATGCGCTTTTTGTATATGATTTAACGCTTTTTCTAATGGTGCATAAACTTTAACTTGCAAATCTTCTACAAATACATCACGTCTCTTGAGACGGACGTAGGGAACGCCTTTACATTTTCTAATACGCGTCTTTTTAAGCATTTCTTTGAGTTGGCCAATATAATGTTGAGCCATTTCTATAGCTACCTCCTTATTAAACCATCTGTTACGTTCAGTGAAATTTTCAGGGTCATTGGAAAATAGCTTGGACTGAACACGATATTCTTCTATAACCATATTCCATTGATATTTGTACCCTTTACGATTCAAAGCTTCTGTAAAACCAATTTTTCCATGTGTGTTGTAATCAGTCTGTGTCATCATGTGAAACACTTGTGCCATCACCCATCGTCTAAACAGCCGGCGGTTAGGCACTGTTCCACCATTAATAATATCTGCAAAAATTGGATCATTATCAGGAATGACTATAAATCTTCCCTCAACCAGTCGTCCTACAGCTTCATCACCATTTGAACTTTTAATTGAAAATAGATTTGATACATCTATTCCGATATTTCGGAGAGCGGCAATCTTATCATCAGCCGTCTTACATTTTACAACAACCTCTTTGATAGGACGCTTATTGTTCTTTGATGTTTTATTTCCTTTTTCTGCGATTGACATTTCTGTGCCACATACAGGGCGGTTTGTTTTAATTCTTGGCATAGTTGATATCTTTTAAGTTATTATTAATTTTCTTTCTTTGGTTCAACCCAATCTTTTAGCATGATAAGGTCTTTATGGTAAGGTGATTGCCAAAACCATTTATCCTTAGCAAAATCATCCCATTTTAAAGTGCCGGTCATAATTGCTAACAAGACATAAAGTTCAAGTTTAATTTGGGCAACTTCACGTGCCTCTCCATAAAGCATATCTTCATCAGATAGTTTTTGCTCTGGCAACGCTATAAAATAGTTTTTACGTTTACTGACGCTTCTTTCAGAAGGCACACTGTGATGGTATCGTACAAATAATTGAGTGATAATTTCCAGCGAATATCCATCTTGTTCTATATCACATTCACCTTCATATTTGCCATTTTTAATGACATATTTCCCGTCAATTTTTAAACTTCTTTGCTGAAAATTGACAGAAAATCTGGAGCCTTGCTCCACTTTCTTAATTGTTTCTTCGTAAATGTTGTGCATTGTTGATACTATATTAATTGAATCTCATCAGCTTGGTACATCCCTTTAATTTCTTGATTTAAGAGCTTTAGCGGTCAGGAGACAGAAATTCAGCTTCAGCCATGGTGGTGAACCTGGCTGAGGTGTCTTTCTGGATCCTGAGTTGGTAGAAGCTCATATAAATTTGCTGAACTTGATTACATATTCTGTACTGAATAATGGTTCTCAAAACAATGATGCGTCTCTTTATTAATATGATATATTCCAGATAGAAGTATAATACGACGCCGGATTGGGCCAGACAGGGCTTAAAGCCGGCGTCGTATATGCTTGTTAAATCTGGACTATTGAATTTTGTTTTCTTGAACCATGTCTAACGCATTTTAGTGTTATTATCTGTCATGTCTTTTGGTATGTTTCTTTAATCATGTCGATATGTTCCAGTATTGGAGTCAAATGGACCAGTGTAAGTCATCTCAGATATGAGATGACTGCAACCGGTCCTTGACTATTTATACTGGATGATTAAACGCAAGACCCTTCAGATAAAGCCGCATACTCGGTTTGTTATTAATGAATAGCCAAACAACATTGTGTGTTTCTTTACTATTTTGATATAAAATGATCTGTTATTCGTGGACACATGACGATAGTCTATGTCCTGAATATATGTTGATCGTTTATTAAAATATGTTATTGCGCTATCAATAGTTGCACACCCAACTTTAATTGATTAAGAACTGTCCATATTGTATAATTTAAATTGTATGATGTCAAACTATTAGTATGTCTCTTTAATCGTTTGATAGAAGCCGCCTATGAGTGCAATTTCCGTGTGATAACACGGGGATTGTGCGATTCAGCTTGCTGCTGCGGATTCTTAAATATTAGCTCATTCATCATACACCAGCATACTTGGTTTATTAAAGACTGGCAACAAGCGTTTTGTAAGCCGATTTACTTACTCTCATTGCATTTTGCATACACCCAATAGTAAAGTAACCAGGTATTATTCTTTCTGTTTTTAACCGATTAGCTTTTACATTTTTGCCTATGCCACGTTGTACGCAACCATTAGACTGAGTAGCTACATATCCAAGCCCACCAATTTTATGTTTGCCGGTAGCAACAGCTCTTAGGCAATCCATTATAAACATATTCAAAGTTTGAATGTCTTTTTGGACATTAACAACTGGAAGAATTTGTGTAGCCCAGCTATATTCTCCATTGCCACCATATAAATAACGATTTACGCCATTTATCGCTTTGGCCAATGATATATCTCTAAGTCTAATCGTTCGTGCCTCAATTTCTTTTTGAAAAGTTTTAATTCGTGTCGAACTTAATGATATGTCAGCTCCTTTAATGGAATATCCAAGAAATTTGAACCAACGTGTATGGGCAAGAAATTCTATCTTTTTAGGATTAAGTTTCATGTCATGCTTCATTACTTCTTCCTCCATAATTTCCATTGCCAGTTGATAATCAGGACCAACAAATAGTGCATCATCTGAATATCGAACATACATTCCGTTTAATGTGCTTAAACGCTTATCAAGGTTGAACATTACTACATTTGCGAGCCAAGAAGCTACTGAACATCCTTGTTTTAGCGACTGATAAGAATTTTGCAGTTTGCCATCAGTATCAAAATACCAATCTGAGTGATAATATTTGCGTAGAACATCTATAATTGCGGAATGTCCCCATTTATCTTCTACAGAGTCAAATGCTTCGTCAATAAATCGAAGCGGAACGGAGTCAAAATATTTACTAAAATCTGATTTCCATCCAATCACTTCGCCTTTGGTTTTGCAAATTTTACAAGATATGTCCTTGACTATTTTACCACAACCAATGCCTTTCTGGTATGATAAACAACTTGGATGAATCATTTCCGGCATCAGTTCAAATAACAAGTCATTAGCTATACTAAGAAACACTCTATCAATAGGTTCATTGATATACACTGTACGAAAATCACCATTATCTTTTGGTATTTTAGCCGTATGCGGAGGGGCAATCTCATATTTGCCTTGTTTGATCGCCTTGCACATTTCAACCCGGACTTCTGGTTTTGTAAGTTGATAGAGATGGGCTTTATTAATACTTTTATCCACACCTTTCTCAATTGCATAAACCCAGCGGTCGGTATTGAAAAACATCTTCAATATCTTATCTTCCATATCAATCACATAGTTTAATTTCGTCATTGTAATAATTCAATACCCATTCGAGTAATAACCTGCGGTTTTGGATATCAAGTTCTGTATAGAATTTGATGAGATATGTATGTGGATCTTTTGATTGTGTAGCCAACTGCCATTTATTGACCATGTGGCAGATAGGGCACATCCATTTGATTGCCGGTATAAATTCTGGAACATAAACTATTTCGTTATTATTATTCTTATTGGTATATGGAACAACGTCATAGTTCAGACTGAAATATACCCATTTGTTTATCGCTGCCATAGCGATTCGTGAATTCTCTGTCATAATTTTTAATGTTTAAGATGCCCGTTTTTGAGCGATTTTATGTTTGTTGGATTCTATCAATGTAATTATACGATCTTTAAATGGTGGTACAGAATTATGAACGCCACGACATTGAAGAATCTCCAGATTTTTAATATCCATTTCGATAGTTGCAATAGACACACCATTGACAATGGCGTGCAATATCAATGAATGTTCCTTTTGGTAATACTTGTTTACAAATACACAATGGTGCATTGTATGCCATTCATCAATAAATTCTTTTATACTGGTAAGAGGTTTAACAGTTATTTCTTGATCCTTAAACTCTAAATCAAAGTATCTGGATTTTGCTTTTTGATATTTTTGTTCATCCTTTAATACTTGCTTAGTGTTGGACAAATACTTGTTCTCGCCATCCATTTCACGTTGTCTCTGTTGTTGTCTGCGCACTCTTTCTTCTTTGGCTTGTCTTTTTTGTTGCCAATAGTCATGCGCCTTATTTAGATTGTCAGGACAAATGAATTTTGGATTTCTAATATCTTTTTCCATATAACTTAATGAACCTAACAAATCACACCACATGGACGCATCTTCAACCATATAATTGTTTCGTATTGCTATCTTAATGGATGGCCAATATCTATCAAGATAATAGGGTGAACTCATAAAATATCCTGCAAGCTGAAACTGACCAGCTTTCCATAATGTTTCTATTCTGTTGTTTGTTAGTAAGCTTTTTACAACATTAGATGGATTGTAATAGTGAAAATCGCCATTAAATCCATTCCTAACTAATTCAGGAATGGCATATATACGTCCGATAATTTTACTCGGACAGACTGAATGGGCATAATGTTCTGGGCGAACTTCTAAATCACTGGACCAATCCCAAGAATCCACATAATGGCATAACCAATTTCTTTTTCGACTGACAATAACTTCTCTACCATCAGAAGTAATCCAACGATGAAACGCTTCACTGGCCCACCAAGTCACTTTTTTTCCCTTACGCAAGGTTGCAGACATAAAGTACATTCTTATTACTTGGAAACCTCCGCGTCTTGTAACTGTCGCGAAATAATCTTTGTAAACAATCTTGCGCTTCCGGTCTTTTTCAACTGTCAGTTTTGCGGAGCAATGCGGACAAGTAATGATATCGGCATTGTTTTTATTACCTTTCCATGAATTACCACAATCCATGCAGGTATATTCTCCTTTTGAATTGAGTTTTGCAATATGAGGGACGACATGTTTTTCAACTTGCTTTTTCTGATAATCACTAAGTGGAGGCAGTTTCTTTAAGTTTTCCACTACCATTCTTTGCAGTTTGTTCCTTGGCTTCATTTTAGACTTTATTTGTATTTGTTAGAAAAGCGGAATTTCCAGCACATCAGGCAAATCAGGATCTGTTTTTGTGAATTTTGACTTTCTGGGTTTTGTTTCCTTTGGTTTTGCAATTGTTTTTTCAGGAACGGAAGCGTGTTGTATATCCTCTACTTTATTCTTTGGTCCATTGACAACAATATCATCCTCATCATAATAGTGGATAGCGAGACCATAAACTTCCTCATCAGCACAAGCCACGCATCGTTCATTATTCTTTCGATTTTTCTCTACTTGCTGGAATATATATTTGCAGCACTCGGATATTGACTTGTTTGGCTTTGCATAGCTCTTTGCAAACATCTCATCTTCTTTTGCGAGATTGTCAAGAAAAGTCTTGATTGCCGTTTCAAACGATGTGAAATTCAAATCCATAATATTATAGTTTTATATTTTTGTTATAGAAAGAAGAAAAATGATTTGTGATTAAATTTTAGAGAGTCTTGATTCAACCCGATTCCAAACATAAAATTCTGTTTGGATATTTTGATGGTTTCAATATTTGTTGGCGTATCACCTTTGATAAATTTGGCTAAACGAATTGATACATTTGGGTATGCAACATTGACTACATCATAAGCAAAAATTTGTCTCTTATGTTTGATTATGATAGCATCACCGCCCTTTATGATGGAGAAATCACGATATATTGACATTCTATGTTTCTGCATAAAAGAATGTAAAAGTTCCTGTTTAAATTTGAGAATTAGGTCTGATTTATTTTTATTCAGTTGCGATTCATTATGCTGAAACGTGCTCGCAATGATTCCTTGTAAAGAACCGCCATTTTTCATCAATGAATCAGCTTGTTTCCCCATAAGAGCAAGCACTTTTATTTTTGCTTCTGCTATAGCGATACTGTCTTTGTTTTCAATAATTTTTCTTATTTTATCCCATTCTATGTCCATTGTTCAATTAATTAACGCCCCCTTTATCTCTTAGCTCACTTCGTTCGCAGTCGCTTCGCTCTAAGGGTTGAAGAGATAAAGGGGGTAAGGGTTAATGAAATGCTGCCACGGCACGCACATAGCCGCTGTTCGACACCTTAGTGGTCCAGTGGTTGAGGCGGCCGTCGTCCAGGTACAAGTACCAAGCGTGCGTCGCCGAGTAGTCAGTGGAACTCCAGTACCAGCCATCTTTTATGCGGCTTCCGCCGCTAAATTCGATGGCGGCATTGATGGAGCGTTTATTGAGATAAATAAGATACAATTCAGCAACAGAAGGAATCCATTCATCATCTTTCAGTTCTATATCAGTGCCTACCTGTTTGATATGTTCGGTATTTGATTTGCCATTCCAATCAGCAACCGCATCGTCATAATTGTCAATATAGCCGTCATAATTACCATCGTCCTGTGTGTTGGTTAATGGCTGTTCTGGTAAATCCTCCAAATTAATGGCGATTGAGCGCATTCCCATTATAACTCCGATACGCTTTACCATTTTTTGCGGTTTGTTCTGTTTTGCAAAGTCAAACAATTCAGCAGAACCATCTACATAAAGATAATAAATTCCATCGGAATGCAATGTCTCTGTTGTGTTTACAGGAAGTTGATTATCTAACTGATTATTAGCATTATGATTCAACCAGTCAAAAAGTTGTTTTGCTCCTTCACCAAAATCATTGTAAAGAGCGAGTTTTAATTTTTGTTCTTGTGATAATGCGTTATACGCTTTTTCTACATACTTTTCTTCAATCATACTATATAAATTTAATAATTAATTATTTACCGTTACTAAGGCATACAGCCAACTTGTCAAGTTCTGATGTTGCAAAATAGTTTTGCAACCCCTTCAGAACGGATATTTTTTGTGACTGAAGGAGTTTTTTGATTGTAACCGGGCTACCGCCACGATATAATTCGAGGCAATTTTTTGCTTGTTGTGTCATTTGATTTATTTTATTAGGAATAGTATTAGTATCATCAAAAATTAGAATGAGAATGCTTTTATTATTCTAATTATTGTAATACTATAAAAGATTTTAGACATCCATCAATATACTCTGACTTATAGAGTTTTCCATGATACGCAATGTTGTTAAATGAAGCGGCTCCATACGGATAATCCTCGCCGTTAATGGCAGGCGTCCCATATTTTTTACCATTTTGTCCAATATGATATTTTACTGCCTCAATATATCCGCATGGACTTAATTCAAGTTTCACATTCTTTGGCCAATCTGGATATTTGGCCATCACTCTTTTAAGTATAGCGTTGCCAGTTCGTCCATCAGTGACGAAAAATGCTTTTGGATAATTGCCTAACATAAACATGTTGTTTTTAAGATATTAGAAGATCATCTGAGAAAACTTTTCCAAACACGCATTTTTGTGATGATTTGTTGATAATATCTATGCGCCATAATGTGTAATCTTCAGGTAAACAGCTTTTTATTATTGTGAAAGCAATCGAAGCTTCTATTTCCAATTTTTGCATATCAGACAAATCTTTGGCTCTATATACTTTATGGTCATTGGGTGGTGTTGTGTAGTTTAAAGAACCATAATACGAGTGTTGTTTTACAGAATATTCAAAAGTATCAATATTAACAACACATTCATAATGTCCATCAAAATTTCCTATAAGATTCCATAATATGAACCTAATACCTCCACTTTCTGTCTCATACACTTGAGTTGGGTGATGAATAAATCTTACGCCATCGCATTTCCTTTCCCATGCGTGTGCCCTGTTTTCTTTCCAATAATCCAACCAAGCATTTACTTTAGATTCAAGAAATTCTCTGCTTAACATTCTAATCCCGGTATTTGTGGCAATTGGCGAATAGCTTCTTTCTGCTCTTCTTTCTTTTGCCATTGTTCGTATTCTTCACGTGCTGCATCGGTTGACGGAACTAAAGAAGTAGCATCTGTATTACATCTGATGTATTCATAAACCGAATCTTTCATAGTCCAATCACCATCTCCGTCAATAGGTTCATCGGCCTTCAAACAATATAGATACCACAGAATACACTCCAAATAATTAGTGTTATCAGGATCTACTAAATAACCAAACCAATCTTCGATGTCATTACTCATAAAACTCCAAAAACCAGGAGAGTCAGAGTGCTTTTTCTTAATAATTTTAGTGAGCCTTACACGATATTCCGATTCACACATTAAGTTGGTAATCTTTTTAATAAACGCATCGTAGTCACCAACTTCAATATTGCAAATAATTTTATCAGAAGTGAAATTATATTCACGAGGACTCTCAACGCTTTCAGATGTTAGCTTGATATTTAGCTGAAGTTTATCATTCAATTCATCAATGTACATTTCCGCAAAGTTCTTTGCGACCGCATCACGATACTTATCCGAATCTATTTCCCAATCTGACAGATGCTCAAAATCTGGATATTGGTCATGCAAACTTTCCTGTTCATCTTCTTCAATATATATTTCGCTGAAAATGGTTTCGTAAAAACCGGGAAAACTTTTTACTTCTATTGTTGTTTTCATAATTACAGCCTTGTTTTTAAGTTCTTGATACACATATATATTCTCCGGCAATGTTGTATTCAGAATGGCGCCCATCATAGCCGTTTATTACAGAACACCATCCGTCATATTTAATAATGGATTCACGCCATTCTTTCAAGCCTAATGTTGTTGATTTTGCAGCAACAGATTCTCTCCAGAAATATTCATATTCATCATCATCGACTATATCCTTGGCAATTTCGGTAAGTTCATCTTCTGTTCCTATGTAATATTCAGTTCCATTTGCCGCATATAAACAATCGCCAGATTCTTCAAATGTAGCATCCAAATCACTGAAAGTCAATTCAAGATGGATACCTAATGCGACAAATCGTTTTGCCTCTTTCTCCTCACATTTGCGCATTTTCATTACCTTTTTGACTATATCTTCTGTTGCTTGGAAACCCTTTGCTTTCATGTCGAAATCATCTGGAACGGCAAGTGATTCGGACAATTCCTTTTCTTCATTTTGCAAGGTTTCGCACAAGACATTTATTCTATTGAATATGTCTTCCGGTATAGGCAAATACAACCAGCCTGAACCATATTCATATCCATGACTGATATACAAGCCTCTAATAGCCAAGAACAAATCCTTAACATATAAATCATTTTCGTTATTATTTAATCTTTTAGAAGTTAATCCGAGAATATAGAGTATTGGATTGCCGTTCATGCGTTTATTAATCAAATTTCTCAATGTCGGCATATACTCAGGTGACACTTGATAAAACTTACACATGATATCAAATGAAGTGCTATCAAATTGTCTGCGGAAGTGCTCATCATACCCGGAAAATAGTTTGACAAACCCTTCAAAATCCTGTTTGTATTGCTCTCCATGAAGATATGTTTCTTGGTCTTTGGTACCACTGCCCATACCACATAAGTGATATTTGTTCCAGAAATCAAGCAATTCTTTTTGCGCTGGTGTTCTTGGAATTATGCTGTTATAGCATTGACCACAACTCGAACCACCTTCTCCGCATACAGATACCTCATAGTGCTCTGTAAACTCTTCAAGAGTGTCAAAACGCTTTCTTGTGCAAGGCTCCATTTCACGAACTTCAAATTCAATAGTCCAGCGATTCATGTTATTATCACGAATTGTGACTGAACGGTTATATACTTTAGTCTTCATGGTTGCTATTTGTTTAATTCGTTAATAATCTGCTCTATAAAAATCCTGGATACTGGTATTTTTTCTGAATACATTACACCAAAACTTTGCCGGCGATATTCAAAAACAATAGGTTGGTTTTTTGATGTGCTTTCTAATTTTGCATTCAATGCACCAACCCATTCTCTTGCTGGTTTAGATTTTAGGAATTTCAAGATAATCGTGATAGATTTCTCCCAGTCATAAAACTCAGGATTCCAAGGATTGCTTATCATATCCGAGAAACGGATAACAAAGCAGTGTTTGCTTATCCGCTGCATCGGTTTATTTTTGGCTACTTTCAACATGGCGGAAGAAATAGCTTCCACCAATGTGTTTTCCATTTCACTCTTCTTTTGTTCAAGCAGGACAAGCTCTTGTTCAATTTGTTTGATTGATTTATCCATATATATAATTATGAGAAGTTTTTTACTATTACTCCGAGCGAGTCAAATTTCACGCCCAGTTCATCATGTGCTTTATTTGAACCACATCCACATTCTCCGACTTTCTCTCCGGAGCCACATTCACATAAGTCAATCCCCCAATTATTTACGCAATGGTCGCAACAAAATGAATCTGGGATTGTATGAGCTTGCGATATATCCAATTTTAATCTATCAAATGTTTCTTGATACATACTATTGGATGCCCCGTTATCATATACGATTGTAATTGCACCGCATACGCATTTTTGTATATGTGTTATTATCATATTGATTGCTCTTTGTACCATTGAATTTCATGCTCATTTGCCTCTCGGTACAACATATACACACCTCCAAGAGTGGAGTTGTAAATTAGTGTATAACCATCTTTCTGATGAATGGAGTCTGTTCCATTATTTATCCATCGTGGTTCTTCATCACGAATGTCGTCTTCTGACCACTCATCACTGTCCCAGTCTTTCAAATAATCAATTACAGCTTCTCCATTTGCATCGGTAAAAACAGTGCCATACCCTGTACCATCATATAATTTATCGCATTCGGTTTGCATTTCTCCAAACTGAACATCAATAATTATTCGATATAATCTTTCATTTTTGTTATTCTCAAATTTACTTGCCATAATTAATCTTCATTTTCTTGTTTTTTTGTTATTGAATAGTTTTCAAATTGCGTCCATAGTTCTATATTTTGAGCTTTTAACTTTCATTAGTTGCTAAAAAGGAAATGCGCAACTTGGCATAGGAACCAAATTGCGCACTGAACAACAATTATGACCAATCCATTTGTAGTGTTCCGGGAATCGAACCCGAAATTACTACCATAACACTTATTGATGTTTATCATACACTTCCATCTTTGCAAAGTCATCCATATTGTTCCACCACTCCATAAAATCATTAGTGGCAGCGTAACAATCTATATCTTCGTCTCCATCCTCATCATGGTATATGTATTTATCCTTATTCAAACCAGCTACGAGGAATAGATTGTCGTAGTCGCCTGACAAATCTTCTGCCCAATCATTAGCCTGTTGAACATCATCATTCGATACCCCTTTCTCTAAATGTTGTTCGTCTTTATATGACAGCCATCCACATACCGTATCAAAGTCATGCCAAAATAAATCATTTATTGCTGTATCAGACCAACCGTCCTCTGGCTCAATATCTATCAGTATTTGTTCTATTGTGTCCAATTGTTCCACAGTAAGCAATTTTGCTCTATCTACTGCTCCACTCCAAAACTTGAAGTTACTGAGACTGTCTTCTACATAATATTTCATGCCATCATTCCTTTTTATTTATTTCATCCAATATTCGTTGCATTTTAGCCCTTACACCGGATGGAGAATCTATAAATCCCCAACCTTTAGAGATTTCCTCATCAGAAAAGCCAGTCAGATAGTATTGAAGGCCCACTCTTAATGCTTCTATAACATAAACGCTTGCAAGCGGACTTCCATCCAAATTGCAAGCGTTTACTATTTTCTGTTCATTTGTCATTGCATTTTCTTGATTAATTGATTAGCTACATATCCTACATTCTTTTTATATGTTTCCCATACCTCGTCATCATTTTTGTCTTTCATGGATTCACAACCACAATCATGATAAAATTCACGCAATTGATCGTAATACACCAAAAGATTTCCGTACTGAACGATATTGAAATCTGGCTCATGAGGGAAATGCTCCATGTATCGTTTAATTTCACTCAGGCTCTCTTCTTTGGTATCACACATGGATAATAATTGATGTTCGATATGAGGAAGGGCTTTATAGAATATACATTCGGGATTTGTATTAAGAATTTGCACTATCATAAAGTCCTTTCGTTCATATCCGGAATCAATAATCCACGGATTTTCCAGGAGCAAATTCTCAATCGCTTCAACCTCGTCTTTACCTTTTGCACGACCAAGAACCTGACAGTTGTCTATACTATCTCCATTAGGGGCTTGACAAAAACCTCCCAATGTATAAATTAGATATTCGTTCATAATGATTCTTCAGTTATTTTGAGAGTTTTCATCAAGGCATCTACCTCTCTTTGTTGTTTGTCAATATATTCAATTGCAGATTTTACAGCATCTTCCGCTGTATCTCCGTAGAAGTCGTGTTTTTTCGACCATTGCTGAATAGATGTGTGATTGTTACAAATCTTCACTATCCATCCACTTTTACGTTCTTTTTTGATTCTCACCACCTTTTTAATAAGGTATCCATTTTTGAAAATAGAATTATGAGCACTTAAAAAATTACGCCGTATCATATCATCGAATTTTTCCTTAGATATAGGTCTGATGACAGATAAGCGACAATTATCTAACTCCATCTGGGTTGGATTCTCCGGAAGAAAATAAGTATCTGTCTCGAAATCCGGCAATCTCCTTAAAGTCAAGGAGTATTTTTCTAACATTGCTACAATATCCATAATTGAAATTTTTATATGTTTACGCCGCTTCTTTAAGTCGATGCTCAGATATTACTTCCTCTATCAGCTCATCTGCCTCCATGTAATACCCCCAACACGAATCAACTTCTTCCCAATCAAAACCTTCTTCATCTTCACGTTCTATATCATGGTATTTCTTAGTGTATGACACTTTCTTTTCCAGGACAAAACCTTTCACATCCCCCCACATCCACATACCGATACATTCAACTTCTCCATCAATCAATACGTTAATTTTTGTTTTCCAATCGGTAGTATCAGTGCTAACCATTTCTGCGTATCGTTCCTTTGTGCAGAAAGCCACACCTTCAATATGGTCCCCCTGACTATATCCTGTGGTGGACCATTCTTTGACAAATATGTCTTTTCCCAAGTCGGAAAGAATTTGAACCAATTCGTTACACTCTAAACTCTCAACAAAATCGTTCGTGCAATCATACGAAAGATCTGAAGGCGATACGCTGAGGATTTCTTGGTAATCTTTATTCTTAGCGTATCGTGAATTGTCATGCCATTCCAGATACCACATGTTCGCACTTCTGTCATATCGCATGCGATAGCCGTCCAGTTTGCCCTTTTTGAAATAATTCAGTAGGTCTTTCCATTTTACATGATCGCCAATAAGCCGATGAAGTGCATCTACAAGTGAATGATTTTTATCGCCGTATTTTCCAAAGACCTCCTTCCAATTACACGCGTCGGATAAGCGTGTTATACTTCCATATTCCCACAGGAAACACGCTGCCATATCCCAATCTGTACAAGGACACATAGCATCTATATCGTAATATATCTTGATGCGATAATTGCCTATTTCTTTTGCTTTTATCAATCTGTTTTCCATAATGAATGTTTTAAGTGTGTTTAGACCAACCGTAGTTGGGTGTTAATTGAACTGCATAATTTTCTTGATAGCCGGTTTCTTTCCATCCATGAAAGACAATGCCCCCAACCAAACCGGATTTTCCATTGATATATTCACAAAACCCAAACTCATTATAGCCCGGATTATAGCTTACTTGAATATAATGGTCTGAAGACATCTGTCTATAACGGTGGAATCCTCTTAAAGCATCAACCAAAGAAGTGTCATTATGTACTTCACAATCACGAATCAATTGTTTTAGCCTGCTAATCGAAATATTGTTCAGCTTTACTTTTACCTTACATCTTTTAGGTAAGATTCCATAATGTTTTTCCCATTCTTTAACAGCAGGAATCACATAATCACGAACCGCTTCTTTTGCCTGATCCAGTGATACTTCGGAAATCTTGTCTTTCCATATAATAAAAATATGGTCATTGGGATACATGTTCAAATAGGCATCAAATCCGTTGTCTCCTTGTACATAATTAAGCCGGACGGATTCATTGTTAAAAAACCAGTCTTTATATTCACCTAACTTCAGCAAGTAAGTATGGGAGGATCCGACCATCCAAATCATCGGAAATTGACACGCTTCTGCTTTTTCAATATATTGCTTATCGTATTGCTCAAAGTCAGATTGAAAACTGGTCATAACTTCTGCTACGATGTCACTCATCTGTTTTATAATTGAATTATTCATGTTCAATTGATTTTATTGTTGTTTGTTAGGAATAGAAGAAAATAGCGTCTGGTGGAAAAAGTGACCGTATAATTTTAGTTAACAGGTCTCATTACAAGAAATAAAGCAACTTAAAATGCACTTTATAAAATTCCAGCCAAAATTTCCTGATTGTTGGTGAAAATTTAGGGGAATGCCACATTAGCACTCCCCAAGACATACCTAAAACCACACCAACAATACTATTAGAACATATAAATATACACGGGGATAGCAATACCGTCCCGGTCAAATATATTATCAATGATTTCATTTTGAATATCTTGTTATCTTGTTGCCTGAGCACGAAAGTATCCTTGTCGCACGTCTGACCTTAATTCTTGTTTTCATTTTATGCTACTTTTACGTTTAAACCAAGTGCGTTAGCACATTCTTGTGCGCTGGCTGTACGGAACACCCAGCCCTCGCCACCATTCAAGCGGCTATTATAAACTCCTTTAAATTGTTCTTTGAGAATTTTGCGCAAAGGCTTTGTCTCTCCACGCAATACCCAACACTTGTCATTGTATTTTTCAAATGTCAACCCAAGTTTCTTGATTGCTTTTGTGTCCGTGATAGCTATCAAGGTGTCATTGTCTTTACTTTCTTTGGTTTCTTTTTGTGCCTCTGATTTTTGTTGCTTCTCTTGCTTTTTGAACTTTTCAGCCATTTCTTTGGCTCCGGCAGTCTTGTTGTTCTTGGATTTTGATTTCGGTTCCGGTTTTTGAGTCTCGTCAGAAGATACTTCGACCTCTACGACTACTCCGGTATTACCTGATTTGATTTCTGCTACTCTGGTGTCAAAAGCCTCTTTAACCTGACCGCAGATGTTATTTGCGACAGCTTTCAACTCATCAACAGTATCATATTTTGCGAATACGCTTGTGAAGTTACACTTCACTTCAATGTTTGTTGCCATATTTTTGAATTTTTGATTTTGAATATGAAAACGGCTGACACCAAGAGAGGCATCAGCCGTCAGACTTGAAAATATTGCAGACCATTATTCGTCTGCCAGCGGATCACGTGAATCAAGCTCGTCCTCAATTAGGTCAATCTCATCGGATAAGTCCCTTACTCGATATTCATTCACTCCGGAACCTATTTCATCCAAATATTCATCACGTAACTTTTCCAACTCATTTGTTGTCATTCCTGCATAATTTGCCATAATATTGTTCCTGCTCCTTACAGGCGTTTTAATGAATTTTCATATCCTCTTCCGCTATATCCTTTGCCGCTATCACTTCGGCGGCAATGTTCATCACAGAGTTCTCGTCAATACCGCATTGTCCGGCTATATCCGTAATCACTTCGGCATTAATAGGCTGCCATGCAACCATGGCGATGGCAATTGTTGCCAACGCCAATCCATTCTTGTTTGCCATATTCTCTTATTTTTATAATTAGTTCAGAATGATTCTTTTTTTGTTCGTTCTTTTGTTTATTACCATTGCCAAAGCACATTCGACATTGTGTTTCAGGCACAGATTGTATGCTTCAACAACGCTTTTTGATGTTGGCACCAGTGTTCCATTGTACAAGATATAATACTTGACCACTTTCTTGCCTTTGGCATTGACAGTTTCATCTTGTACCACCTTCTTGATTTGAGAATTTACGACAGCAATAGTATCGTTTTTCACTTCTGATTGGGCATACGCCGTCATGCTCCCGACAAATAGGGCGAGAGCCAAAATAATTCGTTTCATTTTTATTGGATTTAAATTGTTGTTATCTCTGTTTTTTGGTTTAACACCAGCCGGCAAGTGGATTTGGATTATCAGCACCACAAGCGATTGCGCCTCTTAGGTCGATAATACTCATTTTGATGTTATCACGAAGTTCGCTCAATTCCATCACTTTCTCCATGATTTTAGGAGTCTGGGGCATACATTTAAGTGAGTGAATTTCTTTGTTGACTTGTGTTAGTTGCAAACACAAATCACTCAGTATATGGGAATTTGTCATTGCCTCTGATTTTATGGTTATCTTTTCTCCATTCTTGCGCCATTCGCCAACTTTGTTGAAAAACTCATTTTGGCTCCACATTTACGAGAAGGTCTTTTTCCTTTGGCTGCATAGAAAATCTCTTCTGCGCTCATCATATAGACAGGCTTGGAAGTGTCACGACATTCAAATTCGGACATGTTTTTATTGTTGTCAGGATGTAAGATAGTCACACGCTTTCCCCTTACAATATAGTACGCTTTGAATCGGGTATCTCTCCCGTATTGCATTTGCACTTTGACTTCCACGTCTAAACTTCTGCCACGAATGCACCAGAAATTACCAATCTTTCCGATGGTAACTTCACGACGATTTATACTGCACCGTCCGATAAATTCAATGTCATCACGATTGAAATATTTGTTCGCAATATGCGCCTCATTCAAACGCATAATTCCCACGCTATAAGCGTTTAGCTCCGATTTAGGCATGGAGATTCCTTTGATGATTTTTGCTCTCATTTTAATATGTTTTAATTAGTTGACGCTAAAGGGGCTCGAACCCTTTGCACACCTATGGCTTGCGCATCGCCACGAATGTTGCGCCAGAAATAACGGTTGGTATTAACAACGCCACCGATTTTTGACGTTGCTCCATCAGATATTATAACCCCGTCATCCGGTTCACGGGTACCACATACCCCGATAGTGGAACAAGTATTCATTCACGAGGACACCAATTTAAGCCCGGTGCTTTGGGCATAAAAACATCTTTATTTATTACTCAAAGCCTCTTCCTCTTCCACAGAGCCACACCAACAGTCCAGAAAGAAGTTTTCTTGCTCTTCTGTGGGTGCATTTGCATTCACATTGTATGTTGCACAATATGCCTTCCAACTTGCATCTGGCTCAGGTATGTTATTATTGCAGCCAGAGAAAAATGATACAGTAAAAACCATTATGGAGAAAATAATCGCTTTCATTTTGCTTTGATTTTTAGAATTAATACTTAGTGAGTGGGGAAGGCTCGAACTTCCACAATGCCGCCATGTTCACCCGAACCCTTTCTCAGAATTGCACCAGGTCTTTTTTGATTTCGATAACCTTGCGCACTACATTCCCGTTTGTATCTTTGTCAAAGCGCACAATATACACGTGTTCCAAGCTCTCCCAATCTAAGTCACTAAGCACACTCTTTTCGTTTTCCTTTTCAAAGTTGCTTTTCTGTTTCAGACCTTTGAGGATAGTCGCAACGCTCCATTTGTTGTCCGCTATCGGAGTAAGCATATAACGGCTGATTGGCTTGCCGTCCACCTTTTCAGCTTCTTCTTTCGTGAACACCCGGAAGAAAGTTTCCATATCACGCAAGCCCATACGCTCCACATCCTCAGCGCATGGTTGATACTTTGCAGGCACGTTCCTGAATACGAAGGCACGTGTTCCCTTGTCCTCGACATTTTTCATGCCTTCGTGCCAACCGTCCATAAGCAACGCCGGAGTATAGCCTTTCTTCTTGTTGTTTTTCTCAAAGCGTTTCACCCCATGCGCATTCATCCAAGACTCCACAGTAAGCCCATTGCAGTCGGGCAACTGTTTTGTGTACAGCCCGTCAAATTGTTTCAAGACTTGTGATAACTGTGACGTAAGGTCAAGAATACCACGTGCGCCCTTGTTCTCTTGTGCTTTTGTAATTGTTACTTGAGTTGACATAACGATATAGTAACCCCACACGTGAGCGGTTACAACTGCTTTAAAATGAATAAATTGATTGAATTGTGGGTACGGGAACGCATTGCAGTCCCCAGCGCCGCTTTTAGTACGGACTTACCCTATAAAGTGTTTTTTGAATTGTCAATTCATTACAACGGGTGCAACTTGTGCTCCTGCACCTAACACAGACACGCCAACCCAGTGGTTACATCAGTGCGCTTCGCTTGTGCTGCCTTACACGTACTTGCGCAATGTATTTTGAACATTCCATGTATTTTTGCGTTGAATAACGGTCCCAATAGCGGGAACCTGTGGGCGTACTTTGCCCACGCACAGGCATATCAATCCCATGACTTGCACTACAACCTTATTGTGCCTTGTACCTCTCACATACTCTATCTACTTACATTCCGTACCTATTGCCTAACATAGTTAAGCCGAATTTTTGTGCATAACACAAAAGCGGTATTTATTGAAACGCTTTCAAACGGATAAATAAATTATCTAAAATCTTACACGCTTGTAAGAAGTGTAAGAGTTGTTATCGGTGTTATCCGTTGTTCAAATCTTACACCCCAATATTGAAGTGGTTTTTGGACGGTTACAACAGTGAATGAGAATTTTTTTTGAAAAAGTGCTTTTATTATATTATATAATGTATAATGGAGCTTGTTTTATTTGTAAGTTATTGATAGTCAGCTAAATGCAATAAGATTTTTTCTTATAAAAAAATTGTTTGAAGAGTGTTTTTGAGAGACTGAAAAGGCTTGAAAAAGGTTTAGGGTTGTTTTATTGTTAAAATAGTGTTAAAATAAGGGGTTCTACATATATATATAACTTGTTTCACTTATTTTCAAAAGTGAAACAAAACAATACAATATTATAAATTGATTGAAAATCAATGCAATATGATATATGTTTAATAATAAACGTATTTTAACACATTAATAGCTGGTTTATAGTAAAAAAAATATGTTTCACTTATTATAAAAGTGAAACAAAAATAGGTGAATATGTATGCTAACTATATGAAAATAAATAAAATAACTGGGAGGGTGTCTTTCTTGCTCTTCAAGGCAGATGTAAATTTTCCCCGATTTTCAAATTTCAATTTTCAGACATATTTTACCAATATCAAGAGATAACATCAGCTCCACAAAATATCATAATACTAAAAAACTTTATGAAAAATCTCATTACTAAATTTGAAATATTGTCTTTTATTTGATTTTCAGTACTTTATGTGTTTTAGCCTATTTCTATCAAACAAAGAGATTTCCGAATCTTTGTTTTGCTGGTTGTTATTGGCTGCGATTATTTGCCCAGAAACCTCATTTCTTTTACTTCTACGGCATTTTATTCGTTGAAACGCATATTTGTATGTCGAATGAAAGATGGTCGCTAAAAATGGCCTTAAAATACGTTTTTTTGAAATTTGCTTTAATAACCAGAAATTTTTCACCATGATTATTCAGCTGTAAATTTTCTCATTTTCTATTCCGACACTAATTTTTCTAAAATATTTCTGATATTGAAAATCGCCTGTTGTGCAAACTCCAAATTTTTCCCGGCCCAAATTTCAAATTCGATTTTTAGTGTGCGATAGCGGTACGATGAAGGGCGGGGGCTAAATGGGGGTGGGATGAGGGCAGGTGCGTAAGCACAGGGGAATTTTTGCGGAGCAAAAAGGCGTAAGCCCAACAGCAGTTTAATAAAAAGTCTGAGAGTTGAATTGATATTTGAAAAACAACTTTTTTAAATAAAAGCTGAGAATGAATCCCAAATACAACTTAACCTCCCTTTTTAATAAGATCCTGAAACATTATCACCGAGTCTTTAACCTAAAATGCGTAAAAGCCTTTTATAATAATCCTGAAACATAGGAACGCAAATAAATACGCCTTTTTGCGCACACGCGCACGCACGCCAGCTTCGACCGAAATTTTTTCTTCGACTTTAGGAGAAGAAAAAATGTAGGGAGGAGCTGTTTTTCTATCTCCTTTTTTTCTTTTATTTATTTTCTTTTTTTCTTTAAGAGATCCAAGAGATTTTTCTTTTTTTCTTTTTTTCTTTTCTTTGTTTCCTCTTTCTTTTTGCTGGTCAGTCCGTGCAGATGCAAAAAAATGCGCCGAACTTCACAGCCCAGCGCATTTACCAAAATCCAAAATTATTTGCTTTATCCATGTATTAATAGTTTCATCATCACAGAAACCTCAATTTTTATTCTACCATGACCTCTTTCCCATACACTAATGCGGTTTGAAGTTCCGTCAAACATCCTTTTGACTTCTGCCAGTTCTTGCAGAGATAAATTACATCACAATCAAGCAATGCCTCTATGCACTTTCCCATTGCTACATTGTATGGGGTGTTTAGTGACTGTACCACATCGAATGGTGTTATGACATCATAGTCTTTTTGGAACAAGTTTGTAGCAACCACAAATGCGTGATTACGTTGGTCGTTATAATTCTCACCGGTTATAGGAATTGAAACATAAACTTTCTTCATTATCACAATTTTTAAATCACATTGCTGTTATCACGTCTTTATTTGCGTCGTTTGTTTGCTCTACGTTCTTTACGATTAAGTTTTCTAACCTCTTCAATTCTCACTATCGCATCTTGCTTGGGGAAATCAAAAAGGGTATCAGTATGTTTGATTGGCGATGCAGCCAAGACTGCGCTAATTAAAATTTGACTTATCATAATTTTTATCTATTTTGTTTGCCGGTAGCCATGAAAACTGCCATTGATGGTTTGAAGAAAAACATTGGGTAATTTGGTCAAGGTCAAAAAATACTGCATTGAAATTGTCTATTTTCAAGAATTTGTGTACTGAGCCATCTTCAGTATGACAATGCAAATAAATGCTTGACCCCTGTTCTGGATAACATGAGAATGTATTCCAGTCCAACGCTGTCAGATATTCCCTGAAACTCATGTCAATCGAACTTGAACTTATGGTCAGGAACAATTAAACCTTGTTGCTGTTTCCAGCCTTTCTCTTTCTTCAACTTGTTGAATTTTTCAATCAAATCAATCATAACGTTGTCACTTACATGACCAAGATGGAAATATACACATCCGTCTATGTTCCGGCAGTCCTTGACAGTCTTTTCAGGGCATTTTACAACAAGTTTACCATTTTCCATGATTGGTTGGAAACCGTAGTCGGATAATTTAGAATCCAGTGCGACTACTGTTAGGTTCTTAAATTTTTGATACTCAAAATGAATAGGTCTGCTCATATATTAAACATTTAAAAACAATAACTGCTCTAATCAATTAATCATATTCCTCCTCTTCAGCCAAATCGTGGCCCGGCTCAAGAACATGGTTATCGTATGCGTTTTTTATATCATCTTTAGTGAGGTTCATGATGTTTGTTTTTCGGGTAGCCTTGCGTATTCTTGTATATATGCCGGAATCTTCTCCCTCCACTAAGTCATTAAGATGTTGAATTGCTGTATAATTGAGTTTGCGTATTCTGCCGGCTCCACGTTGCCCATTTGGGGCTTCTTGTAACAATCCTACTTTCCGTAGGGAATATAAACAGGAACTTACTGTAGGTGTTGAGATTTTGATTTTAGTGGCAAGCTCTTTGACTGATGATGCGCATTCTCCATATTCATTAGTCTCTTCAAGAATAGTGGACACAATCATTAGTTCATTGTGTGTCAAATAGTATATTAATACTTTTGGAATAGGAAGCACCATTCCATTAAAGACCAGCTCGTTTTCCACTGAAGCCAGCACTTGATATTTTACTTTTGGCAAGACAATCCCTGTCTTTAATTGCTTCGGATCAATTTTGATAATAATTGGTTCCGGTTTTGCGAGTATTGCTTTTTGTGGTATTCGTTTCATGCCATGTCATTATTCATGACACTGCTTTTAATCACGTCAGGATATATCCTCATATATAATTAGTTGCAAAGCTATTAAAAAATAAAATTCGGTCAAAATAATCCGTATTATTTGAGTTGGATTTAAGTTTTAATCGTACTTTTGTCAGTTTCTAATTTCAATAATATGAAAACATTAGACCAAATAATCAGATATACATCTCAATGCAGGTTCCCGGATGATGACTGGCAGAAGGTACTTGCTTATTGTCGTGAGCGTTTTAAAGGGGGTAAAATACATAAGGCCTTATCTCCGATATCTGAATCATCGTATGACCAATTTGTTAACTGGCTTGATTCAGGATTCGGTTCCGGGGATTTGGTCAGCTATGGTAAAACAATGGGGGTAATAGGTGATTGTACGCCTGAAATCACAACTCTTATCGCATATTGCGACTATGAAGGAAATCTTATAGCCAAGAAAATGAATGTTCAAGATGCTTTAAGGTTAAAACGTCTTGATGATGAAAGAAGCAGGGAGTTGAAAAAGAAAATTTATGAGCGTGGTTTTGATATAGTTGCAAGAAATGCGAAATTGTCCGAACTGTACATCCCTAAGAAAAATTTCTACGTTATTTTAAATGATGGTGAATATGGAAATTTAAGTGTCGGAATATATTTAGAATCAAAAGGTTGTTCGCATCATTTTTCTGCTTTCTTAAATAAGAATGGCAAACTTGAAATGGATTGTTGGATAGATATTGAGTGTACACCATTTAGGCCGGCTACTGAGAAAGATATTCAAAGATTGCATCAGGCTACTTCTAATGCCGGATGGTCTTTTAACGGAAGGACCAATACATTTATTAAAATGCCTAAGCGTGGACACAATAATGTTTATTGGTATATGAATGATCGGTTTGAAATAGTGTTGGATAAAGATAACGGTTCCAAGAAACATACAGAACGATATGATGCCGGAAATTATTTTCTTGACAATACTGAAGCACTGCTGTTCATGAAGGAAGTTAGAAATATAAGAAATGGAGGAGTTTGATTTCCTCCTCCATTCTTATTTTATTATAAGTCTATAGGTTTGAATGTTGACTGAAGCGCCACATCATACCAGTAATCTTCCGCTTTTTGTATTGGTATCTCCGCCGCTATGGACTTCTGTTTGTTTACTTTATTCCATTCTTGCACTTTGTTTTGAGAGAAAGTGTACATGCCTATCGGACATTGCCTTAAAATAGCTTTCTCATTAAAGCAACTGAATATCTCCGCTTCTTCAACATATAAATGTTCTTTGTATTTTTGCTTGAACAGAATCCAATTATCCACTTGGTATTTATTATAGAATAATGCCCAACAATACATGGCAACTTCCATATCTGTGAGTTTATCCCATCCATTATTTACATCATCTTCTGCAAGCATAATGATTTGACGAAGATATGTTCTATTTGCTTGTGCCTGTTCACGTGAAATTTCATATTTCTGTAAAATATCAGGAACAACCCCACACAGGTTCATTACCCCATCTTTAGTAATTGTGTAATCACCATCTGTTTCAGGAAATTTAAAAATGCGATGAAGTCTCTTATGGTCATACGCATTTACTTTGCGGATAGAATATGCCTTCCCCCATATACGTACTTGTTTATAATTAGATGCAGCATCATTAAAATCAGATTCTATATCAATTACAAGCCTGTCAAGTATTTTTTTAGGAATTTTGAATCCCCACATATCATTAGGGGTAAATTCATCATCACATTCTTCCGCATCAGTTTGAAATGTTTCAAAAAGACAACTGAGTGCATACGCAGCGTGCAACATATAAGGCTGATCGCTAATTTCCCAAGGTTCGTGCATTAAGATGTCTAAATCTGAAGCACTGTAAGATTGATATTCATTCATCGTCTGGAAGTATTGAATTAATGGATTGAAGTAAGTCGGCAGAATAAGGAGAATTGTTTGTAATCATATTCATTACATTCAATTTTAGAATACGATAAATGGCGGCACCAATAGGATTATTTGGCTGGTGCATGCAGGAAAAGACGGCTTGCGCTATATTGTCCGAATTTCCATGTGTTACGGCTCCACACTGTCCTTCTTTGTGGGAAATGATAAATATATCAGCATCTTTTCCCATGATTTTTTTAGCTTCTCGAAGCAAATCGTTTGTTTTTGTCTCCATAATTTTGGATTATTGATTAACACTGCTCTCATCATTTAATATATCTTTTTGGTTGATGAAGAATCCACAATGTTCATCACCAATTTTCCATTTTGGAGGAATCGAATTATATGGTCCCGTTCCGTCATTTTCTTGCTCTGTATTATATCTGAAACAATGATATCTATCTAAACAAGCGCGAGCATTACATATTTTGTTCGTTCTTTTTAATTGTCGGTATGCCTTTAAAGTGATTTCAATCACAGTAGGACGAAATTTATCCAAGAAACGGTCTGGTATGGTTCCTATAGTCCATATATCGTTTGATTGAAGCAAGGATTTGTCTGGGCGCATAAAATAGCGCATTTTACCTTTGCCTCCTAAAATAAGGGTTTTATCCTTTTTATTGGCTACTGGATGTATTCTCAAACACTTGTTACTAATCACTTCAAGATATTTAGGAGGATAATCAATTATATCTTGCCAAAATGCACATTCATAACAGATTTTTTTCTGTTTCATTATGCGGCTTATATGATTTTGAGAATCATATCCATGCAAAAGCATTTTTATTCCGCAGCATTTGCAATATCCAATATGATTAAATAATTTCCGATACATACCTTTATATTTCTATAGAGTTAAAGATGCTGGAAATCTCATCGTCACGTATTCCCAAATATATCATAGTTGTATCTAAGCTTGCGTGTTTAAAAATACGATTTAGATATATCAATGATTTCTCAGTCCTTCCACTTTTTTCATATACATATCTGCCGAATGTCTTTCTAAAGGTGTGTGTGCTGAAATTATCTATGTCAAGTTCATATTGAATTGCCCACTGCTTTAATGTTCGATTAATATATTGTATAGATACCGGTTTATTTTCATTTCCTTTTTTATTGGCTAAAATAAAATCGCGTTTATCCGGTTTTCCCATTCGTTCATATAAAGTTGTGAAATGGTCAGAAGCATTTTGGCCAATTGGTATGACATGGGTTTTACCTGTTTTTTTAGCCATAGTAATGACTTTCCGTTGATTAAGGATGTCATTCCATTTTAACTTGCATACATCAGAGAAACGCAATCCGGTACAGAAGGACAATATGCAATAGCAGGCCCACCAATATTTTTTTTCATTTATTAGTGACTGTACAAGTTTCTGATAATCACTATATGGCAAATAATCTGCCGTTGTTATACTTCCCTTTTGGCTCATAATTTTATTATTTTGGAATTTGGTAATGCAAAACTATCGTTAAAAACTGGAATAAACAAAATATTTTTCTTGTTTCACTTTCTAATAAAAGTTAAACAATTTATATATATCTGGTAATCAATTGAATATATATTATTTATGTTTCACTTTTTATAATCAATCATGTAATGAATGGAATTTATATACATTATATAATATAAAAAGGAGCGCATTGTAAAAACAACACGCCCCTTGGGACCACCGTCCTATCATGTAGTTAAGAGTTTACTTAGTGCCGGTATGTCCAAATCCACCTTCTCCACGTTCGGTTTTGGACAATTCCGTAACAACTTCAAACGGTTCGTTACAATAATGGCTAATTACCATTTGGGCAATCTTTGTACCTTCTTTTACTATAAAGGGGATGGATTCATAACTTTTTATAATTACTCCAACTACACCTCTATAACTTTCATCTATCGTGCCAATAATAACATCGGCATCAAATCTTTTTGGAGTATCCATATCTTCCAAAAGATACCCTTCAATTCCTTTTAAAGAAAATCCGCTACGAGGACGGATTTGAGCCTCTGTCTCGAATTTCAGTTCTATACTGATATCAAGTTTTATGAGGTTGCGTCCTGGATTGATCACAAAATTGCATGGAACATACAAATCATAACCAGCAGCACCTTTTTCAGCTCTTGTAGGCACTTTTGCGCCCGGTGATAACAATTTTACTTTCATCTTGTTTATTATTAATAGTATAGCTTGATTTATTTACTCAATGTTGTAAGATATTCGCTTTCTAACATTACAGATGATTTGAGCATTTTTCTGGTACTATAGATTTTTCTATCCTCGCCAATCTCTGCATCAAAATCAAATAAGGTTAGTTTACCAATATCATCCGGCTCAATTTGAAAGTCGGATGGAACAGCTCTCCAATATCTTTTATTTACTGATATTATTTCTCCATAAGCAGCCTTAATAAGTGATTGCCTAAGTGTTCCAGTAAGTGTTGCCGCTTCACTGATTGACTTAAAGATTGCAACCAAAATATACGTTGCGTCAAAGGCAACAATCGTTGTAGGATTGTTATTTGGTTCCTGCTTCGTCATTTTTTCTTTCGTTTATGATTTCATTAAGAACTTCGGATGGCAATCTTTGAGCTGCCATACTATAGAGAAAGCCATTGCTGTATGCCACTCCGTATGATATGGCATCTGTAATAATACTATTGAAATATGCACACATTTCGGGATTTGCAAAAGCAAGAAATATAAAAGCCAATTCTGCTGCTACCAAAATATGTCCATTTGTATTCTGGTAGAACAATTCTGATGTCTTTTTTTGTGATGCTTTGATTAATGGCTCTATAAAATGCTTGTTAGTGCGCATAAACACCTTATAGTCTATGTATTGAATATGATTCTCTTCAAAGTAAGTTGTATAATCAAACACAGCCTTGTCCTCTCCCATAAATCCAAAGTATAATCCTTGTATTTCTGGAAGTAGAATCTCCGTCGTTTTAAGCTCTTTAATAAGTGTAGTTGTTTTATAATCCATTTTTATTCTTGTGTAAGTTTCTCTTCAAATACATCCATAATGTTTGTTTCTGATATGCTGGCAATTTTGAAATCAGCCATTGTACCTTTCATGCCATCCATAAAGTTTTCAAGTGCATTATGGAAATCAGAAGCCTGTACCAACATATAATTTGCAGTTTGTTTTTCAATACCACTTTTTTCATCAAGCGTGATGAAAAGAACTTTAACCTTATACCATCTATCTCCCTTTTCATCATAAAAGATTTCAGATATGTTTGTTTTCTTAACTGCTGAAACCGTAAATTCACTGGATATGTACGGTTTAACCTCTTCGATTATGCGTGCCTCAGCTTCTGTAAAAGACAATGCGTTTACAATATTTGTTTCAGTAACGCTTTTTAAAGCTCCATCTTCCATTACTTTATTGTAACGGATTTTTGTTTCTATCCAAAATGACATAATTTTGTTGTTTTTAAGTTGTTAATATTCTGTTATTTGATTTCGTCAAGATTGATATATAATGCCTCTTCAGGAATTTTACATGAATCAATAGTTTTTGGATATTTGATTAATCCCCAATTACGTTCAGAATATACCTTAAACTTATATGTGTCATAACTACTGCCAATTTTGACACATATATTACAATCCTCTTTTGGTGGATTAGCCCTTAAATTTTTCCAGTTTTCCATGATTGCATTATTTAAATCGGTGTACTTCATTGTATAATAGTATATGGTGTACATTAAGTATATGAAAAGTGAAACATGGTTTATTGTAAACTATTGAATATCAGAGGTGATTTTCTTTGTTTTTTATTTTGGGAGCAGTATATCTTATAAAATTTTGGTGTTCAGTGTTTTTGTGAGTTGCTGTACTGCGCATCTATTAACAATAAAAATAATGATATGCGTAAACGAACAGCAAATAATTCAAATGGCAATTTCTTTACCGATGAAGCTCTTGTAGCGAGCTATAACATTGTTAAAAAAACAATTGTTGAATACACTGATGAATTAACCAGAAGGTGCCGATATAAGAGTGTAGTAAGTCAAGTGGATGATGGTGTCGTTATGGATGATCGTTCCAGACTGATAGACATGTATGATTCTTGTTATATACAAAATGCGCATCTTCAAGGGACAATTGCCACTCTTTTTTCACAGTTAATTGGTAAGCGGTATATGTTTGCCAAAGAAGATAAAGATGGCAAATGGATTAGGGATCCAAAACAATCGCGAATCTGTCAAGGTTCACAATTTGAAAAGATGATTAGGGCCATTGTTGAATCAGAACTTTATGGATACTCGCTTATTGAGATTATGCCGGAATTAGATCCGGAAACAGGTTTGCTTAAAGAAGTGAATAGCATTGAAAGAAGGTGCGTATTACCTGACCAGCGTCGTGTCGTACAGCATTGGGGGCAATGGACACCGGGTTGGGATTTGGATTCTGAACAATATAAACATAATTATATCCTCGTGAATAACGGTGGATTTGGATTATTCGCCGCAACCACTCCTAATATTCTTGCCCAGAAATATACATTAAGTAATTGGGTTAATTTCAGCCACACTTATGGGCAGCCAATTATTCATGGAAAGACCGGTGCTGAAGACAATGAGTCAAGAAGTAGGTTGGCACGTAAAATTGCTTCGGCGGCCCAGAATAAAGTTCTTGTGACAGGTAAAGAGGATGAGATTGACATTAAAGCCTTTACCATGTCGAACTCTGAAAAGATTTATGAGTCACTTGCGAATTATGTCAATAAAGAGAATGACAACTTAATATTAGGGTCTGAATCAATGGCTGGTGGTATGCAGTCTTATGTTGGTTCAACGAAAGCCCATGAGAACATATATCGTGCAAGAATCAATTCCTATCGTACAATAGTAGAGAATGTGATGAATGAGCAGGTGGTTCCGGTTCTCAGATATTGGGGGATAATTTCAGATGATGTGTATTTCAAGTACATGACCAAGGTCGAGATGTCAGACGAGAACAAAATCAAATTGTTCGATATGCTTACAAATAAATATGAAATTGATCCGGAAGAAATAAACAAGGAATGGGGTATCGAAGTCGGGCAGCAACGCAATTTTGAATCCAGTAATGGTAATGAGGGAATAGGTGATTGGGGAGATGGTGATGAAGATGGTCATAGAATGAGTGATGAAGAATATTATAAGCGTTATGGACATCATCGGGATAAAGTAAATTTTCTGTCAGGGGTGCATTAAAAGGCGGATGTACCTCTAAACTTTCACAACGGGTAAAAGCTGCCATGACAACAGAACAACAAGCTCGTCATGATAGTGAATACCAGTCATTACAAGCCTTATTCATAGCTTTGCTAAGGTCTTTACGTGATGGAGATACAGAAGAATCTCTTTATGCTTTATGCGAACTCAAGACTGATTTTGCATTTAAACATGTGTTGGATGGACTTGGAGTGGAATATGATGAAGCCATTATATTGCTCCAAAGTGCCAATGATGATAATTTGACACAGCATGACAAGGAATTGAGAAACCGTTTGATAGCTGCCATTCAGAATCTTATTGATTTTTCTGTTTGTGAGGAATACCAACTTTATGATGAGGCTGTTGAAATGCTGGGGGACAGTGAATTGGATTTTAATTCGGAAGATTATGAAGATTTACTGGCAATATGTGAAAAATATAATGATACATACGCCTCCATTGAAAATAGCGATATTGAATATGCCGGGAAAATAGCTGCTATGTGGATAAGGATGTCTGCCAATGATTATGTTGTGTACTGGACTCAAAATGATGCTAAGGTCCGTCCGTGGCACATGGCATTGCAGGGATATGTTGCGCCAAGAGATGAATTCCCGTCATGGATGATACCTCCGATAGAATATAACTGCCGGTGTTTTCTTGAAATTCTTGAAGTTGCTTCTGTGAATGGAAAATTACATCAATTTAAAGGGGCGGCTAAAGACATTGAGAAGCCTCAAAAGATAAATAATGTTTATAGTGAGTCTTTGGCTAAATGTGGGAGGATTTTTGGACCGTCACACAATTACTTTATCATAAAGGAGGATGATAAGGAAATGCTTCAAGGCTTTGTAACAAAACTAAAAGAGAAGTACCATGTCTAAAGCTAAATTTGATCCAAGCAAATTTTCAACACGATTTGGAACTCTGTACTATGATGGCCAAAAAGCCAGCCAATATAGGATAAAACAATATAATAAATACGTTAAAGGGGCTGGTGGACGCATAACATCAGTTCCTAAACAATATAGCAAATATTTCACTTCAGGAACCAGTTTTACAACAAGGCAGGGGCATCTTCAATCGTGGGCGAAACCATTGACTTTAAGAGGTGGAGAAAATCCCAATTATAATTGGGGTAGAGTCGGTTATAGGGATTTCGATGGTGTCATAAGAAAAGGATCTTCAAGTGGACGTTGGGGGGCAGATATCAATCAAGGGAAAAGGGGTACTCCAGGTTCAACAACAGTGCTTGCAGGAACAAGACAATGGATACGACAAATACAAATCAGTTTGCATCAGTTATATGTTAATGCAGAAAATTTTCGTGTTGTAGCTGGACAACGTGCCATAAAGGTATTTCAAAATTCATTCAAATATCAGCAATTTTACAATAACAGATCTCATAAATGGGCCTCATTATCTTCATATACTCTAAAAAAAAGAGCAAGGCGTGGCACTGGTAGTAAGATATTGAAAGAATATGGTGATTTATATAATTCAATAAAAATGGATGAACACGCGGGATTATATATGACTCGTGTATATACCGATGTTGTTCATGCCAATGCTTCACATCACAAAAAATATAGTATTTGTTATGCCGGATATCACAATGAGGGGAAGGGCACTTATGGAAGTGGTTGGAATGGGCATAAGCCCAAACCTTATATTCGCAGACAGTTTATGGGGCATTCCAGTTATTTAAATCCATTTACAGACAATTTTATGAGAAAAATGATGAAGCTCTATTTATTTGATAACGTATTTCTTGTTAAACGGATATAAGCTATTATCAATAAAGATTATATTATGATTGTAGATAAAAAAAGCAAGCATATACTAAGTGGTAATAAGCAAAGTATATTGGCATCCATAGATAAAAAATCTGAAAATGAAATTATGGATACCCCCATTCAAATTGAGCCGAATGGACCAATAGATGTATTGAATACCATCAAAAAAATACTTCGTAAAGTTACATGGGAGTATGGAGTTGAGGGTAGTCCATTGATTTTTAAAACAGTGCAAATAGATGATGGACAATACGAACGGATTATATCTTCAAAAGGAAATCAAGAAGAAACGATGGGATTTCCAGCTGCTTTTGTTCATTTTATAAATTGGCACTATTTGGTTCAACAAGCGAGAATAAACGAAGGTCGTGCTGTTCTTAGGATTCGATTTATACTTAACAGCTTGAATGTTCATGAAGATGGACATGATACGGATGTATATTATGTGGCAGAACGTATTCATCAAACAATTCAAGAGAATATAAGCCAATATGAATGTCTGCAAGAACGCTGTCAGTTACAATATATTGACCCTATGGAAAGTTTTGACCATGGTTTACAACCTTGCTGGATGACTTATGAAGTTTGGTTTAAACAAAAAAATATTTGGATTAATAGAAATAAAGTGTACAAGAAATTTGTTTGTCCTCCATTTACAAATCATGCAGACCAAGATAAATCTATTGAAGGAATAAATCCTGATGACCATACAAATCTGGATCATCCAATCACTTATGATGAGGCAACAGACTTCATACAATAATTAATGTGTAATAGATTAATAATCAGTTGTATATAATATGCTTTTAATATAGATATTTATTGTTGCATACTATTAGTAATAAATTGAAATACAATGGCAAAGCAACAAGAATTCAAATTTATTAAAGGTGCCTGTTGCGCTGGTATGCCGGCCGACATCTTTTTTTATACAGATGTAGATTACTGGAGTGTTGATAACTTTTTATGGGAGTTTGATTACCTCATCAATTATGTAAATCCCAGCAAAATTAGAATACATATAAACTCCGTTGGTGGAAGTGTCATTGAAGGCATGAGTGTATTCGCAAAAATTCAAGATTGCGCTATACCGACAGAATGTATTAATGATGCTTTGGCCGCTTCAATGGGGTCAATTATCTGGGCCGCTGGTGATGAATTGTATATGAAAGATTATGCGCTGCTTATGATTCATAATCCATTTTGTGATGTAAATGGAGAGAAACAATATGACCAAGCAACAGAGGCTTTTACATTGCAATTAAAAACGATTTACATGAAACGCTTCGGACTTAGCGAAGAAGATGTTGAAAATATTATGAATGGCAAAGATGGCGAAGATGGTACATTTTTAACAGCAACTCAAGCGATTGAAAGGGGATTTATTAAAGCAGATCATATCATTGAAACTCCTAAAGCTGTAAAAGATAAAATTAATGCTGCTTTAAAAAGTAGTAAAGATATAGCTCAAATCAAAGCTGTTTATGGATTAGTCTCACCTACGTTATCAACAACTACTATTAACAAACAGAATATCAACTCAATTTTAGAAACAATGGAAAAGAACGAAATCACAGTTTTCGCTGCTCTCCTTGGATTGACAGGAGAAAAGGCAACGTCCGAAAATGTTTCTGCAAAGATTAATGAACTGAAGGCAAAAGCTGACAAGGCTGACGCTCTCCAGAAATCACTTGACGAGACAAAAGGTGAACTGACAAAAGTCAATGCGGAACTTACCGGTGCAAAAACTTCAATCAAGAATCTGAATGAAGATTTGGATAAGACAAAAGCGACCCTGAAAGTATATCAGGATGCAGAGGCAAAAGCCAAAGAAGAAAGAGTTGCGGCACTCATCGACAAGGCTATTGCAGAGTGTAAAATCAACAAGGAGGAACGTGAAGCCTATACCGCTATGGCTCAAAACAATTTTGAACTTGCTGAGAATGTATTGTCAAAAATTCCGGCACGTGACAATTTAGGACAAATCATTTCACAGGCAAATAAAAATAATGCAGAAAAAGGAGTTCAAACTGAACAGCAAAAGGTTTTTGCAAAGGTGGATGAGATTGTCGGAAAGGATTTTAAGTTCCGTACACTTGACTAAATGATAAATAACTAAATTTATAAAAGCAATGGCAACATTAAATTTTAATGCGGGCGAAAGCAATTATACCGGTGAGGTACTTGAAGATTTGCTTACCCTTACCGCGCAAGACAATGAGACTTATAAGGAGGGTTTGATTCATATCAAATCCGGTATTCAAAAGAAATACACTCTTCCGGGTGTAAGGCTTGGAAAGATTATCCAGGATCATAAGCCCACGCCTGATAATAGCAAAGGTGAATACGATTTCGCGGAGCGTTATCTGGAGCCGGAAGACTTTATGATTTATATTGAGTTCAACCCTCGTGACTTTGAAAAGTACTATACTCCGTTCCAGCCAAAGGGGAACCTTGTGTTCCGTGAGCTTGACCCGAAAGTACAGTCAACTATGATTCGTCTGTTGATGGAGCGTAGGGCTGAGTATATCAATCACGCTATTTGGTGTTCAGCTACATCGACAGAAAAAGCTAAGATTTCGAGTGCTGATGGCAAGGTAACTGCTGGAAATACTGAAATCGGAAGTGAAGACGCGGCCGGTCCTATGAAGTATTTCAACGGAGCGATTGCACGTATGCTGATGAATGCAGCAGCCGCAGCAACTACAGAAGATGCAAAGAGCGGTCAAATCAATGTCGCAGGCACAGGAACGTTTGCTGACGGAGAGGCTGTTGAAAAAGAGCTTTACGCTATGTGGAAGGCTACCGAGCCTAAGGTTCGCAAGAAAGCCGGTATGGTAATCCTGATGGACTACAAGTCTTGGGATGCTTACGACCAGTATTTGTCCTCAAAGACAGTGAAATACAGTGATAACCGTGATGAAAATGATCATCGTTTCCACGGCAAACGTATCATTCCTATGGTAGCACTTCCAGATGATACGATCATTATGGGATGCTTCACCACAGGAATTGACTCAAACCTTTGGATGGGTATTGACTACGCAAATGATGAGGAAGTTCTTCAAGTCGATAAGCTTCAGAACAACTCTGAATTGTATTTCTTCAAGATGCTCATCAAGATGGACGTAAACATTGTTCGACCGTCTGAGATTACTGCTCATATTCCATTTAAATATACAGTTGCAACAGGCGATTAAGGGGCGTGATAAACACGTCCCACTTTAAACTTTTTAATTATGGGTAGAACAAGTAAAAAAATCGAAAATACCACTGTAGAGGAAAAAGCTACTACTGTTGTTCAAGAAGAGAAAGAGGGAAGAAATGTTCTTGAAGAGCAAGCTGTAGAGAGTGCTCAGGAAAAGCAAGTTACACAGGATATTAATGCCTCTGAACAAATGCCTGAAATTTCTTCTGATAATGTAGAAGATGAGGAAGAAATTCCTCCTCATGTGGTAGAGTTGATGCGACTGTATTCTCATTATAAGGAAATTTGGGTTACATCATGTGGATTCGTACATCCAGCAGGTGTACCCAAGTATCTTTTAAAAGATGCAGTCCTTTACAAAAATAAATTTTATAACAAATAAAACTCTTTACAATGGCTACGAATACTAATTTAGGAGGTGTTTTTACTACTGATATTGATAGTAAAAAGACCAGTAATGTGTTTCTCAGCACAGAAAATGTCGTTGGTCTTATTTTTGATACCAGTATCGTTGGAGGGCTTGACAAAGCTCTTGGAACGGACACTGTAGCAGCTAAAGCTTTTGCAAATGGGAATGTTGTAGAGCTTAATACTTCAAAGGATTTGAAAGAAGCCGGTATTGACGAATCTGTTTTGGCAGGTGTCGCAAAATATCATCTTGATTGTTTTTTCAGTCTTGCAGGTGGTACACAACGCATCTTTGTTTCATTCATGAACAGTGATGAAGATACCGAATTTGAATCCGTTGAAAAAATGCAATTGGCATCCGGTGGTATTATTTATCAGATTGGAGTATGGACTGGAAAGCCTATTGCAACCAAAAACGATGATGATACTTATTCGGTTGAGGCGGGCAATATTTGCGCTAAACTTGAATCTGTTGCTGAAATCTTGGGTGGAAAGGTCGGCATCACCAACTATGAAGGTAATGCTCCATTAAACATTTTGCTTAATGCACCTATCGTAAATGGGGGTGTCGTGGATCTGAAAAAGCTCCCAGACCTCAGTGATATGAATTTTCCCAAAGTAACTGTACTTGTTGGACAAGCTCCTACCGATACGGTTCATCAGATTATGTATGATGTTAATCATGTCGATGATACTGCTGAATCATTTGCTCCTGTTGGATGTATTGGTGCGGCTATTGGGTGTTTGGCAGTTGCTCCGGCAAATGAAAGTATCGCTCATGTTAATGGCTTTAATCTTGCCGCAGTAATGCAAGATGCAGAACTTGGCTTTGGTAATATTGTTAAGGATGCCGACAATGACGCTTATGGCCCTGAATCTTCATTTACCAACATCAAAACAATTGGTTATACCAAACGTAACACTTATCTTCATAAGAAAGGCTATGTTTTCTTGACCAATTATGATGGACTGGAAAATAGCATTTTCTTCAGTAGCGACCAGACACTCAGTACAGGTGATTATCGTACAATCGCACGTTGCCGTGTAATGCACAAAAGTCGTAGAGTTGTTCGCCGCGCTCTTTTGCCACGTGTAAACAGTAATGTTGAGATTGATGTTACGACTGGAAAATTGTCCGCCTCTGAAATTGCCGAATTCCAGAATATCGTGATTCAAGCACTTGATATGAATATGGTTGAACCTGGAACATCAAAACCGCAAATTAGTGGTCGCACATGTATTATTGATGAAAATCAGGATGTGCTTAATACTGATGCGATTGACATTCATTACAGTCTTGTACCTCTTGGAGTTACCAGCGTAATCAATGTTACAGAAGGGTTCACATCAACCATTTAACGCCAAAGTTTAACCATATAAAACAATATAACAATGGCAGCAGAAATTAATAATGTAGCATATAGTTGGTCTATGATTCAACTTCAGACCAATTTTGATGGAGAAAGTGCTCAGGCTCCCATCTTTGTGGATTGTACCGCAATCAAGTGGGACACAAAACGAAAAATTGAATCTATCTATGGACTTGGCGGTCAGCCTCGTAAACGTGGATTTGGAAACGTAACCTATGAAGCAAGTATCACATTGCCATACGGTACCCAAATTGCTTTACGTGACAAATCTACTGACGGTACATTGTTGGGTCTTGGAGAATTCAATCTGATTGTAAGTTGGGTAAATGATGTGGCAGCGAATGTGACATCAGAAACTGTCACTCTTGCTGGATGTATCCTTGCGGAAGGTGGTATGGATGCAAGTCAAGATGATACTTCAATCACCCGGGAATTTGATTTGCATCCGCATCGTATTTATACCGGAAAGGTTCAATCCAATGCAAACATGAGTTGGTCTCATGAATTGTATGGTGGTGCATAATCGGTTTTTCTTGTTTATACTATCAGTTGTTTAAGGGGCGGTCAGAAATGGTCGCCTCTTTTCATATATTTTTCGAGGTTTACTATTATATAATGATGGCGCACCAAATACGCCTCACTGAAGTATAATTTATGGACAATTAAAACCAATTACAGCAATGGCAAAAGAAAAGAAAACAGAAGTTGCCGAAAACCAACAGGCAGCCCCGGCTATCGAGTTCATTAACGATGTGAATGTTCCGATTGAAGTACGTGAAGAGATTGTAAAAAAGGCAGAAGAGCTGAAGGCCCAGCACAAGTTGCGTAAAATCTTCATCATTGTTGTTGAAGGTGAAGAGGGGGATGATAAACCTCTTTATATTGCTTATTTGCGTCGCCCGAGCCTCATCCATTTCAGCCAGTACATGAATTTTGTTCAAAAGGATTTGGTACAGGCAAGTAAAATGCTTGCAACCAATGTGTTCCTCGCTGGAGATCGTGAATTGGTTGATGATGATGAATTGTTCCTTTATGGCACAATGCAGCAACTCAATCATTTAATTGATTCTCGCAATGCTGACATGGTAAAGCAATAGAGCGTTGCCAAATAGGTAAAGAGGATTATTTTCGACAACGCTTTGCACTAACCGCATATTACTATCCTCATTTAGACTTTAACGCTATGAGCATTGAGGATTTTGCCTTTTGGTCTGAAAACGCATATTGGGTGCATTCACAAATGCTTATGGTGCAACAAGCAAATTCATTAGGTACACTGGCTGGTGGTGCAAAATAGAACGGAGAAATAGGGGCTATTATGGCTCCTATTTTTTTATCCATACTATTATTAAGAAAACAATATGGCACAACTTAGTTATATTAATACCGGAGTTAAACAAAAACCGGATTTAACTTTTAATATTCCCACTGATGAAAGTGTCGGGGCAATGTTGTTTGATATAAGCGGATTTGACAAACCATTTGATGAGTATCCATTACTATACCATAATTTTCAAGATGGCAAAATTCAATGTGTAAAGAATATGGATGATGCTGTCTTATTAGGTATAGCCAATGATGGTTTTATAAATGGTTTATTATATCATCATTTATCTCAATTTTATGATTTTGTTGGTGGAAATCAAGCTTTATATATAGCTATTGCTGATTGCTCAGAAGATTGGGATATTATTCAAAGTATGCAGCAACAAGTAAGTGGAAGAATGTTTCAAATAGGAATATGGACATCCAAGCCTATATGGAGAATGAAAGATGATAATACGTTAGGTTTTACTTCTCTGATTACAGATCTACAACTACAAGCTGATGAGATTAACGGAAGGGTTGGGGTATCTACGCATACTATGGTGCCTCTAAATATCATACTTTGTGGAAATAGCTCCTATGTGGAAAATGGGAAAGCAAATTATAAAATTCTTCCAAGCGCAATTGAATTAAATTGCCCGAAGGTTTCAGTGGTGTTGGCACAAAATGGTTCGCCAGAAGTACACCAGATACAAAAGAACAATCCATTACAAGCCCCTGTAGGTTCATTAGGGTTAATTATGGCATGTTTAGCACTTTGTGGGGCAGAAGAAAGTATTGCTTCATTGGACAAATGTGACTTGAATAAAAATGAGGGGTTTAATTATCCCGAATGGGGAGTCGGAGATAGCGGTACTCCGATAGATAGTGTACATCGTATATGGGCTAATATCATATCATCACGTGGATACATCATACCAATTGATTACGAAGGTATGGAAGCTTCATACTTTTTTAGTAGTGATCAGACATTATGTGATGGAGATTTCAGTACAATTGCCAATAATCGTGTTATACATAAAAGCAGAAGAGCTGTTTGTACGGCCCTAATACCATACATTAATAGCCATCATATCTATGTACCAGGAACACATAATATCAGCTCAACATCAATTGCAATCATCACAGATTCAATTAACACTATTTTGGATTCTGTTATGAGAAATAAGCGAGGATTTAATCAAATAAATGGCAGAGTTGTGACATTTCTGGAAAATGATGATATTTTGGAAACAGATTCTATCGCAATAAAAATGGATATTAAACCAATTAATTATAGCGAGTTTATATCAGAAGAGGTTTCGCATGATATAGGATAACTATATTATTATAAAAGCATACCCCAAGCCAACAAATGACTTGGGTTTTTTCATACACTATTAATAGGTAGTAAAACATTTAATTTTATTACCTATGGCAGATTATAAAGATTATATCGTTAGATATGATATCCAAGCCGATGTAACAAAAGCAGCAGAAGGACTTCAATCAATAGCAAATATAGCTAAAGAGTTTGAGGTTCCAATGAGAGAACTTTCTGCCGCAATCAAACAAGTAAGTCAGTCGGCATTTCAATTAAAACAAAATGCGAATATTTCTTTTACACCTAAAATTGATGTCGGGGCATTTAATAACCAGTTGCGAAATATGGTTATTCAAGTTAGAAGTGCGGCTGCTGAAATGCACGCTGCATTGTTTGAAGCTCTGTCAGGAAATACTTCAGCAACCAAAGCCATGCAGAAAGGAATTGGTACGGCTCTTGGAAATCCAAAATCTATAAAAGATTTAAAAAGTGATATTGCAGCTTATAATAAAGAACTTGATAAACTTTTAGGCACACCAGTAACTAAGAAAGGTAAAACAACAAGGAATAGAGATGGGGCGATTCAAATGGCAAAGAATGCCAAAATGGATGATCGTGTCATCGAGCTGGAAGCACGTAAGAAAATGCTTCAACAGCTAATCAAACAGCGTAATGCGGAACTTTCTGCTGCTGAAAAGCTTGAAAAAGAAGCGTCTTCAACAGCTGTTAAAACAGAATCAAAAGTTAAATCAAAAGTGGCAAATGTAGGCCAAACCAAATCTCAGCCTGCAAAACTAACTAATGTCACACCATCTGTTATTCGTGAGTGGAAAAAGGCATTTGGAGATGCTAAAAGTAAATCATTAACAATTAACATTAGGGGAAATGCTGGTGGAGCAAATGGCGCATTGACGGTTATCCAGCAAATACAGACTTCTCTTGAAGCATTACAAACAAAGGGCACATTCAACATTAATCCAGTGTTGAACATGGAGGCTTTTGCCGCAGCGGAAGCCCAACTTAAAAGATTGGCCGGATTAACTTCTTCTGTTACGGCTCCATTTATAGCAAAGGATGAAAGAGCACAAGGTTCAAAATTAGGAAGTCCCGTAACATCACTGACAAAAAACGAAAAAACGAAATTGTCAGAAGCTAAAAAACAGATTAAAGCATGGAATGAAAAAATTTCAAGCGTACAATCTCGTTTAGATGCAAATAAGGCAAAATTTGAGCAAACACCCACACCCGGATTGAAAGGGCAAATTACCCGTGATACTAAAACTCTTGAAAAATACCAAGCTAATAAGTCGGCACAAGAAGATATAGTAAAAAGTCTTCAAGGTAAAGCCTCTACAGCTGTACAATCTTCGACAAAAGGTGTAAAGCCATTATCTATTGATGTTATAGGGAATTTAAAAGGTATTAATATTACTGGAAAAACCCCTATAGTGCCAATTATAGGAGAGTTGACTAAAATACAAGGTAAGATTACTGAAACCATCCCAGTCAATGTTAAAATCATGGCTGATCAGGTGGCTGCATCCATTAAGTCTATACCTACTCCAACATTAAATGTTAATGTACGTCTTAATACAGAGGGGATTACGCAACAGTTGCAGACTATTACTGCAAAACCAAAATCTGTAGCAAAACCTGAGACTAAAACAGAAACCATTCCAGTAAAAGGAATTGGCACTAAATCTAAAACGCCGTCTCCTAAAAATGCAGCTTTAATAACAAGTGATATTGATACTAAAAATATCATCAATCAAATTAAAAATATTCCACGTCAGACAATTCCGATAGCGGTAAAATTGATGTGGGAAAAAGGTGCTGTTGGCAGACAAGAGCAATTGAAAAATCTTACAACTAAAATTCCACCTATAACAATTACTCTTGATACTAAATCAGCTATTGCAAAATTTGAAGAATTTATAGCTCTTATCAAATCGAATAGTGTCCAGAATATACGTTTAACGACAAGTGGAAATGTTGCAAATACAACAACCAATACATCTTCAACTTCAGTTGCTTCTGGAAGTAGTAATAAAAATATTGGCAATACAAATACTTCTACTAAAAACAAAGAACTGACTCCGCAAGAACGATATGCAAAGCTGAAAGAAGATGCTGTTAAAAGGGCACAGAAAGCAAAAGCTGGTGGCAATCAAATGCTTCTGAAAGGGAAAGAAGTAAGAACCAAAGAACAGGCTTGGTATGCTCAACAACAAGCTATGTATAATCGTTTGTTCGAGGCTGTCCCAAAACCTGATTATGGTTGGCTGAAGCGAACAGAAGAACAGCGGGCTTCTGAATTATCAACCATGCGTGAAGATGCAAAAGTTGCATTTGCCAAACCAACACCCTTTGAACGAAAGGAAATGGCTGCACATAATGCTGATGTATCAAATAGTATAGCCAGACATCAGCAAAAAGCTACAAGGCTTCGATCTCAGGTTTATAATTCAATGTTGCCTTTTGCTCAAAATAAGGAGCAGGCAAATATGATGGCTAAACATCGAAAGTACTTTAAACAAGCAGTTTCAGCCACTGGCATTATGCCTACGCAGGGTATGGAGGCACCCCAAATGCTGAAATATCTACAAGGGGTGTCAAGCCAAATGCAATCTGCAAGTGTAGCTGTGCCTTGGCAATTGCAAAATCAAATCAACAAGCTTGAAGGGCAGATTGCTAAATCAAAAGGTGTTGTAAGTGGAAATTCTGCTCATAGAACTTCATTGGTTTCTGTTAATGGCCAAAAATCATTTTTTGACCAATCTCGTAGATGGGCCTACCCATTTACGGGTCAGACATCATTCGGAGCCCGTACCCCTATGGCTGTTGATATGGCTAAAGGCATGGGCGTAATGTTTGCCATTGGTGGTGCCATGTCCGCAATAGGAAGTTCATTTAGTCAGGCAATGGAATATCAAAATACAATGCGTACAACAAAAGCCATATTGCAACATGGAACTGATTCATATAGCAAGAGCTCTTTCAAAAATATGGAAGCGACTGTACGTGATGTTGGTGTTAAAACTAAGTTTTCTGCCCCTGAAGTTGCTGATGCGGCAAAATTCCTTGCTATGGCAGGTTATGACATTGACGCTATCAATGCTTCTATCCGTCCTATTGCAGACCTTGCCTTAATTGGAGATTCTGATTTGGGAGAGACAGCTGATAAAATGACCAATATCATGACTACATTCCAAATCATGCCAGAAAAGATGCGTGAAGCAGCAAATATCATGGCAACAACTGCAACTCGCTCAAATACGGACCTTATGATGTTGGCTGAGTCTGCTAAATATGGTGGTGGCGTTGCTAATATGTATGGAAGGAATGACCCTAATCTTTTTGCAGATACAATGGCATTATTTGGAGTTATGGGCAATGCAGGTGTTCAGGCTTCATCTGCCGGTACTGCATTGCGTATGATGTACCAAAATATCTTCAAGCCTAATAAAAATCAAAAGGCAGTGTTAGATATGATGGAAAAGACCTATGGAATAACCACCATTAAACAAGATGGAGGTTATCGTTCTATGTCTGATATTCTTGTTGACATGGCGCAACGCATACCGGAAAATAAGATGGCTGAAATTGTTGGAAATCTGTTCCGAATCACAGCACAGCCAGGTGCTACTGCTGCATTACTCGCTGCTGCCGGTGGAGATGTTAATGCTGCTCAAGAAATTGGAGCTGGAATAGATGCGATGTCAAACAAAATGAGTGATAAGGCTGGATTAAGTTCACTTGTTTCACTAATGTTGGCTAATCGTGCCTCAATGAATGGCAATATTTCCGGTTCTATTGCAGAAGAAAAACAAAACACAATTCAGGGGTTATGGGCACAGGTAACGTCAACATTTACAGAAGGAATTGTTCAAGCGTTTGAGCAACGACAAGGGGGATTTGAAGGCATTCTTCGTCAACTTAGAGACTATTTTGCAAAACCTGAAACTATCCAGATGATGCAGAACCTTATTGATATGATTGTTGAAATTGGTAAGGTAATGGCTTGGTTTGCAAAAATATGGGCTGGATTATACAATATGGCCCCAGGTATGATTAAATACTGGGTTACTATTCAAATGTTCTTTACTCAAATGGGAACTTTGATTTCTCCAATCATTTCTTTGATTGGTATATTTAATCGACTTGGAGGCTCGATTGCGAAACTTGCAGGCGTATCTCTCGCAGGAAGTACAGCAATGACGAAAGTTGCATCAGGAAAAATGATTGCTGGAACCGCAGCAAGTTCTGCTTTACTTGGAGCACCATTTGCTGTGAGTGGTTCTAAATACATTTATGGTAATGCCGCAGCAAGAGCAAACAGAGAACTTGCTTCAAATGCAATATTGGCAGGTGAACTTGCACTTAGTGGAGCATCCAGAACAGAGACGCTTCATAACTTGAATCAAGGCACACGTCAGCATTATGCTGAGGTGCGTAAACGTGCAAGTAAAATCTATGGTCCATCACGGGCTTGGAGAGCATTAAAAACATCAGCTACTGCTATGCCTACAATTGCGACATTTGCACCAATCATGGGTGGTCTCCAAAGTATGTTAACCGGCCTTCTTACTGCTCTTGCTAAAGCAATAGGCTTTTTGGTAAATCCGATAACATTAACAATTGGTGCGTTAGGCGCATTAGGATTCGGAGTTTACAAACTATTCCAATTTGTAAATGGTAATACTGAAGCTCAGGTATTAGCTCAACAACAAATGGCCAAACATTCAGAAGAGGCGGTCCGTGCTATGATTAGCAATAATCAATGGTATAAAGAACAATTAGATAAATTTAAAAATCCAGCACAAATTCTTGAGTCCACTGAGAAATCAGAAAAAGAACTTGAATATGAAGCAAATGCAAAGCGATTTAAAAGTGAATATGCTGATATAATGGCTGATTTGTCTAAAGATTCAAGTTATAAAGGAATAGACCAACAAGTTGCAAGCTGGCGTGAACGTGTTAATCGAAATCCACTTTACAAATTTGCCATAGGTAAGGATTATGATAGATTTGTCGGTGATGGATTGACAAAAGATAATTCACAGTTACAATATACTGGTACAGATGCAGATGGCGGTATAGCTTTGTACAATCTTTTATTTGGTGCAAAAAACAAAGCAAAATTTGTTCAAAACAATGAAATTCAAGCTGCGTTAAGAACCGCTGGAGCCAATCATCCTGTTATTCAAAATGCCAATGAACAAATTGCGAATTTGAGACAACAGTTTTTTGATGGTACTATCAATGAGGAGGAATACTATAAACAAGCATACAAGATTCGTGACAGTATTGTAAATCTGAATGATTCAAGACTCCGCACATCAACAGGAATGAGTCTGGAGCAATTCAATAATATTTCGGATCCAAGCATTTATCGTGAATATGCAATTGGTCAGTACAATATTATAAACTCTTTCATCAATGGGGAAAGTGAATCTTTAGTTGGAAAACTCAATGCTTACAGGGTATTAAGGAATGGCGTTGAAGTTTATTCAAATCAATGGTGGAGTGCGATAAGTAATGTAATTGGTGATTTTCCTTTGATGTGGAATGCTGTTTCTGCTGATAATAAACAATCTGCATGGATTGAATTACAGTTATCAATGTTGCCAGACGGGAAAATAAATAGTGATAATATAATCAAGCAGATAGAAGAAAAGGTTGGCAGTTTTAAAGGTAGCTTACAAAACTTTGCCAATATGTATGCAAAAGTTTATCAGATGATGGCTGAAGCCGGTTTAGTCCCTAATACCAAAGAAGATGCTTTGAAATGGACACAAAACCAGCTTTTAAATCTGCCCGTCACACCAGAAGACGCCGCATCATTCTATCATAATAATGTCCCAAATAATTCTGCGTTAAAGAAATATGGAGCAACAGTTGAGGAATATCAGGAATATGTGACAAATCCAAATGGGAAATTAACAATTAATGGTAAAACATATTCTGCGGTCAATGACGCGAAGTATATACGTAAAACTTTAGCGAATCAAGCCGTTAATAAAATATTGGGTGGAGTTCCAGGGTTTAATGGAAATGGGCCACTTTTACCGGGAGTTCAAAACAATGGTAATGACAACGTGAATACCCAAACGAATAAGGTTACAGCACCTAATATTACAAGTCAGAATGAGTATGCGTCCAAGTATGAACGTTCGTCTGCCAGACCAACACAAATAAATATCCATATTAATGAGCTTGCTCACTTTGATCGTACAACAGTGGCTTCAAGTGCCGAAGAACGAGATTTGGTTGAATCTATGGAATCAAAAATTGCAGAAGCTGTATATAGAATATTTGCTGAAGCATCTAATCATGCACAGAACACCATTGATTTAATATAAAAACAGCCTCCTATTACCAATAACAATTTGGGAAAGGAGGCTTTCTAATTTTACGAACTATTATAAGGTATGAGTAGTTTAAATAATCTTGCAATTACAGCCACGAACAGCGCAATGACCTCTGCTATGGGGGCGATGTTTAATACTTTGCAAAGCAAAATAGCAAATGGTGGCAGAGATAGGAACTGTAAATTCTACTATAATGATGGTGCCGGTGGCTCTATTTTACAAGTAGCAGTTAAAGGTGCCGTTGGCGGAGCAGTATCTGCACTTAAAAGTGAAGCTGTCAACGCATTTAATTCATTATTAAATGGTAAACGCACTAAAAGCAATATAGGATCAGCTTGGATAGAATCTGAACTTAAAAAACAAGAGGAGGAAGCCAAAGAGTATGGGATGATGCAGGTTGATGGTGGAACTATTTATGCACTTGATGATTGGGGATGTAAAGCATCGGAGGCTCTTATGCTTGGTATCGAACTGGACCAAAGTATAACAGTAACACAAAAATTTCCAGTATATCGTACCCAAGTCATTGATGCAAAAAAGGGGATATATAAAGAGCAAGAACCCAATACAATTAATAATGTTGTAAATACTAAAACTTTGGTATGGTATGATACGACTGCTCTTGTAACAATCAATTCAGACAAAAATTTAATTGCTACACGCGTTCAAGGACGTGATTACAGCAGAAAAGAACTTGTATCTAATGGAGATATTAAATTTTCAGTCAGTGGGCAAATTACCAGTGGCAAACCTGATATTTATCCTTCTGAAGAGGTGAAGAAATTTATCAAAGTTATGCAGTATAAGGGTATTGTTAAAATTAATAATCAGATACTTGATCAATTTGGTATTAGTCATATTGTAATAACGGATTTCAATATGCCACCAAGACAAGGATATAAAGCACTTCAGCAATATTCTTTTTCTGCTATTGGATTGCAACCTGAAAAAGATATTGAAATCTCAGAAGATACAATATCAATCATACCCCAAAAAGCGGTAGCTGCTAAAGAAGATGATAGTAGTGAATGGATGAAGATGTTAAATAATCAATTGGAAGGACTGAAGTCTATGGCTGCTGACGTATTTAGTCAAGGAGTTGGGCTTGCAGCCGGAATGTTGGAAAATAAATTATAACTTATGGCGGCAGATTCAACATCATTAAGAACACAACGTCCTGATATAGTTCAAAAAATAGACTATACATTGACACCTCAATATTATGAGCATAAAGCGTATGAGGATAAGTTAGCAATACTTGTTTGTCAAATTAAGATATGGAAAGCTAATGGTACGGATTGGTTTTCAATTCCTTCTGCAAATCAATGTTTGACTATCCGGGAATGTGAAAGTATTGAGATTTCAGATTCATCTAAGGAACTGATAAATAAAGCTACTGTTAGATTCCCACGAGGTACGGTGATCAGTCTATCAAGTAAAAAAGACAAAAATGTCAAAAGTGGAAATAAAGAGAATTCAACGGAAAAAACGAATAATCTAAAAGACACTAATAACGATGGTGATGTTACAAGCACATCAACAGCACAGTTTAGTGACGATGGAATTTCAACAACTTCTATGGCTGTTAATTATGATGATAAGGGATTGATAGATTTCAATCGTTCAAAAACAGAAAAGGCATTATTAAGTCCTAATGATGTTGCTGTTGGCAATCGTATTGAGATTAGGCTTGGATATGCTTATTCTGAAATTGAATTTAATAAAATGAATATGGCTGATAATGATCCTAATATGAATGTAGCTTTTACCGGATTCATTACTGCCGTTTCTGTAGATACTCCATTGGAGTTGGAATGTACTAACATGGCCCATGTCTTAACAGCAGTCAGTACTCCTAACATTTCGGTTAAGTCCACTTTGTTTATAAAGGATTTTCTTGATGATGATGGGAAATATCATCTTTTGAAAGGTACTGGAATATCACTATCTGAAGCCAGTAAAAATTCTACTATTTCAGTAAGCGGAGGATCTATCAGTAATAATCTGACAATTGCGGATGTACTTACAGAATGGAGTAAAAGTGGCGTGTTGTGTATAATGGAAACTAAATCAAATGGAACAGCGCAACTCCGAGTTGGATTAACATATTATGCAGGGAAAGGTGGAGGAAAATTGCCTAATAATGACAAAAAATATATCACATATAATGGTGGAAACAATTCTGTCATGCTTATTCAGTTTGACTGGGATGTGGCGCAAGATAAATTGAGTCTAAAAAGAAATGACAAAAAGTATCTTGCGGTTGAAGCACAGGGTCGGACAAAGGATAACCAATTTTTTAAACTTACGATACGGAAGAATCCCAATTCAGACGATGAAGGGTGGATGGTAGATTCTGACGGCCAATTTCAAGTGGTTAATCGTCGTAAAGTCAAAGACAGAAAAAAAATGAAATATGTCGATGGCACATTTAGTACTAAAATGATTGAGGGACACTTGACAGACCCTGTAAAATTAGATAAGTACAATGTTATTCACTATTTATCTACTAAAATTGGTATCACTGAAGAAGAATTGATTGAAGAGGCAAAACAGTATTGGGCCAATTACAACCCTAATGGTATATCAGGTTCATTAGTTATTTTTGGCGATTTATTTATTAAACCAACTGATATTGTTGGACTTGTTGATGTGCGTCAACCTGAAAAGAATGGGTATTATTATGTGGAGTCGGTCAATACTACATTTGGTATAAATGGATATAGACGTGAACTTAAAATACCATTCAAAATCGCCTCATTCTCAAAGCCGGTTCAAATCATAAAATAAAATAGATATGTCTCTTACAGGTGAAATAAATAAGATTTCAGGTGATGTGCGTAGATCCATAGAAAAAATGGCTAAAAACGGTATGGTTAGTTCTGATGGCTCTGTGCGTGGAACAAAAAAAATATTTGGTTATGTATGTGCTATCCATGAAGATGAGGATTTAGCTGGAACTATTGATGTTCAAGAATTTAATTATGAACCAGATGAATATCAGACAATGGGCACTGGTCATCATAAGGGGGTGTTGTTATCAGCCATTCAAGATAATAAAAACGGAATACAAATTGTGCCAATGTTGTATTCAGAAGTTGTTATTGTTCAAAACCCGACTGATGGATGTGAATACGTGCTAATGTATAGCCATGCCCGTCATATCAAAATGAAAGCTTCGTCATTGGAAAATTTGGATGATGGTGAAATAGAAATAAGTGTAACAGAGGTCAAAAGTTTTGTTGAAACGGATGATGGATTGGAAAGAGATTATTATGAATTAGAACCAACAAAGCACAAAACAAGCACGACCTACAAATCGCAATCAATAATAGACCATATTGTTTCTCCTGATGATGAAAAGGGTTTTAAGCAAGAAAAAACAGTAGAACATAAAATTATTACAGTTGGAGATACAAAAATCACCATTGATGGTGAGAATATTATTATTGAAACAAGTAAGCTGGTAAACATCAAAACTGATATGGCAAAAATAGAAACAAACGGTTGCGAGATTAAAGGTAATGATGTTAAGGTAGATGGAAAAACTGTCACTATCACTGGAGGAACATTAAAGACAAAAGGTGTAAGCAATACAGATTTGAATGGCCCATTCAATGCAATAAAAGCCTGCCCTTTCAGTGGTGCCCCACATTGCGGCTCTTCAGTTAGTGGAACTTGATTTTTGAATTATGAGTAAAAACAACTTTTGCACAAACAATAATCAGTAAACTTAAAGCTGCTATAGGAACTGATGGCAGCATCTATACTTCTGGAAGTGCATCGTCTGCAATGGCTGCTGTAGCACAAGGGATTACAGAATATTTAATAGCCAATACAACTGTCTCAATCGCTTATGCTGGGATGGTGATAACAGCATATCCATATCCAGACCCTATAATTTCAGATACTTTTAAAATTGTAGGAACTTGCGCTCCACCCAGTCCGGCAAATAGTTTTGATAGTTGGATAAAACAAATCGAAACAAATATTATAGCCGGATTTCAATTAGCCCCATCAGGAAATGCAGGGGTTGTGTTTGTGCAAAAACCTTTTTTAAATATTGGAATTAAAACCATGCAAGAGAATCTAAAATCCATACATGATGTTTCGGATAAGGATCCACAATTAAAAGTATGGGAAGTCGTTTGCGGTGGAATTATGGATTGGATTAATAGTATTGCATTAAATAGTATTGCCGGACCTGCATCACGACCAACTGCACCATCGGCAGGAACTGCATCAATCACTAAAATTACAATTACTTAGAATGATATTGCGGTGTACTATTATAAAATATAAGATATAATCAATATGGTAAGGGACTTGATTTTGGATATGAAAGAACGTGATTTGTTGACCGAAGACAAATCCAATGCCGCCGAACCGGTATTTGACTCTCTGTGGGGAAACCTATTTGATGAGGATGAAGCTATAGATGTCTTGATTTGTAATATAATCATTCCCGAAGCATATTGGGATATTGTTAGATATGAAAACGGAGAAATGACTTGTCGTTTTACATCTGTATATGTTCCAGATACAAGGCATTTCAGAGTTCGTTTAGTTGGATTGAAAAATGGTCAATATGGTGTTTTTAACAATATTAGAGGTGAGTTCGGAATCCCAGTAAACAGTTATGCTCTCAGTAAAAACATCGCAGCACCAATATCAGCTTGCATGTTGCCATACATTGACATTGATGGTGAATTTATTGTCAAGATGGTTCAGAATTACAAATCTGAAATCTTAGACAAAGCATATATTTATTCATCTAAAAGCACTGATATCAGCATAAACTATAGTGATGACCAGGCATCTCAGTTATTAACATTGTGCGCACCTGGTAAAAGCTATCGCTATCCGACTACTGGTGTGGGCATTACAAAATATCTTAATTGCATAGTAGCTCATTCGGATTTACACAAGGTGCTTGAAGCTCAATTTGATGCAGATAATAAACCTATTCAAGATGCTGATTTTGACAATGAAACTTGTAAGCTTGATGTGCTTTTTAACCCGGAAAAGGAGGTCGTTGATCCAAATCTGGAAGATTTAGAAAATTTGAACCTTGATTTCTTCAGTATGTTTACTGATGAGTATGTACGTAGAAATATAGTATTGACAGAATTGTCTGATATTAATTTCATGGAATTGTTAGATAGGTATTCAAACGTGCTTGATATAATATTTTTTCAAGATTATACGACCACATCAACTCGTATTGCAAACAAGATTGAATCCGGTCAGTTTGATGGGACCGGAGAAGTTATTCCAAACAACGAATACTTTATTGTTTCAGCAACATTAGAAGCAAATACCATTATAATGTTTGATGATGAAAAAGAGGACGAGATTAAGGATGCGCCCTTATTTATTATCAATGATAATGATGAGACACGTTTATATACAGCATTGGTCGAACAACCATATTGGATAACTGAAACGTGCCATAAATGCTTTATACTAAAACGCAGATCTACTATCAAATACATGATTAAACAAGAACAATTTAGAATTGGCAAGGGGTTATATATAGTTCCCCAAACAAGTGCCAATATTAAAAATATGCTTGGATTAATTCAAGACATTAATACAGGACGATTACTGGGCATTGTTTCTAACAGCACTAATATTAGTGATATAACACTGGATGAGATAACCCAGCATATATATGCAACTCAAATAATTCAATAATATCATTTTATCATGAACAATAATAATATTGTCAAAATAGGAACCGCTCTTAAATGGCGTAATACCTTTGATATTACAAAAAAATACTATCAGGAAAATATGGTCACTATATGTGGTTGTGTATTCCGATGCAAAGTGTTGCAGGCACAAGGGAAAACGCCAGTTCGCGTAGCAGATGATGCGGGGCATCTGGCTTTTGCTAATACAGATGTCTGGGATGTGATTGTTGATATGGCGTATTATTACAATTTCGCTATTGATACTAATAATCTTACAAAAGAGACATTGGAGTATATTAAAAAGTTAGACGCCGAATGGAGAAGGCAGCAGAAAGAAATTGAAGCAATTCAAGAAGATGACAAGAAACAGTGGAAACACATACTTGAAATTGAAAAATTAAATGCCGAACAGCAGCGTGAAATAAATTCTGTTCTTGATACATATAGCTGTTTCAGTGAAGGTATTTGGTTTGACACTTTACTTTGGAACAATGATTTGTTATGGGATAACAATAAATATGCAATAACGGATGATTTGCAAAATCAAATTGATGAACTTTCAAACCGCCATAAAGAGGACATTGAACAAATAGTTTCGGATATTGAAGAGATTAATGCGCACATGACCCGACATGAGGAAGAACAAAATCAAATCAATGATTATCTTTTGGAGCAGTGTGATAATTGGAATAATTCTATAAGCTGTTTCAGTGAAGGCGTATGGGAAAACTTATTGTATTGGGGCAACATGTCTTTATGGGACAACAATAAATTTTCTATTACTGAGGATTTGCAAAACCAAATTGATGATATTGTAGAACAGCATGATAATGACACAAATAACGCAGTCATTCGTTTTGAAAAAGATGAATTACTGATAAATGAACATGATGCGCAGTTAGGAGATTTTCTTGAACGCTTTTGTAGCTTTAGTAACGGACAATGGGATAATGGGTTAAAATGGAATAATGCGGCTGTTTGGGAAAATTCAAATATGACATGTGACACATTTGAAAAAGTGTTGAGTAAAATTAGTGAACATGATGCGAGCATAGCCAATCTTGTTGATGAACATGAAATCATTTATCAAAGCATTGATAATTTGGAAGATAATATTTCCAAGAATAAAGACACAAATAGAGAGCAGCAAAGGCAAATAGATGTTCTTCTTGAAACTCATTCAACTATAGTGTCAGGTTTTTGGGATAATACCTTGCTTTGGATCAATGAGTCGGAATGGGCCAATCGAAACATCGTTGATAAATTAACCGAAATGGTTATCCAGAATAAAGATGATATTGCTCAAAATAAAAAAGAATTGAGTGGCTTAAATGAAAGTGTAAAAGAACTGGAGAAATGTGTAATAGAATCTGAGAATAATATAGAAGATATCAACACACAATTAGAAGATATCTCAGAAGAACAAGTTGTTCAGGATGAGAAAATTGCACAGATTGGAGCACACTTCTGTTGTTTTGCTGATGGAATATGGGGCGATTGGTTTTTATGGCATAATAATGATAAATGGGCAAATGATACAAATAATTATGAGGACCGTATTTCTGAAATGGAGACATCATTTATCAATATGATGAATATGCTTACTGCTCAACAACAGCGAATTGTTTATTTAGAGGAAAAAATTACAAAAACTTTTTACGGATGTCTTGGTACAGGATTGTGGATAAATGATTTTCCGTGGCAAAATGATGCAGTTTGGGGTAATGGCTTTTAAAGTTTTTGTATAACGAGACTATTATATATAAATATTTAATTCAAAAAATTAAGTAACATGGCAACAGAAATTACAATGGAAACTGACTGGGGAGCGAAAGGCGCCCAGTTGACTGGAGCACAGGTTCAAGCGTTCATAAAAGAACAATTGACAGCTTTGCACGAAAAAGACACTTCACTTCAGAATCAAATCAACAATTCAGAGCCTCGGTTGCAAGCTGCAACAGATGGTTGTTTTGTCACTTATCATCGTAAAAGCGATAACTGGCCCTTGGCTGTTCCATATTGGAAATGGCCGGCTTTGGAACAAGCTGGAGAAAAGGCTGATGGTGTACTTGTTTTGATTGATGGACAAGCACCTATCATTGTATCTCCAACGGGGACTCAGCTTAGATGGTCAAAAAACGCAGTAGCGGTAAATGCTAATACCGGTGGTGATTACAGTAAGGCTTATGTTGATTACACTGGTAAAACTCGGACCGCCGCTATCATGGCAAAAGGAACTGAGTTGTTTGGTGAAAATCAGAATGAATGGACACAGTATGCTCCAGCATGGTGTAACGCTTATGACCGTTCTTATGATAAGGGGGATGAAGCGCATACTAAAATTGGTATTGGTGCAGGACAATGGTGGTTGCCTTCTATTGCAGAGTTAATCATCATCTGGAAACACAAGTATGCAATCAATCAATGTCTCTCAGTCATTTCGGGCGCAAGCCCGCTTGTTGAGAGCTGGCATTGGAGTTCCACTGAGCACTCGGCGACGAGCGCTTGGCACTTGACCCTGAACGTCGGCAGCCTCAACTGGAGCACTAAGGTGTCGGACAGCTACTATGTGCGTGCCGTGGCAGCATTTCATTAACCCTTTATCCCTTCAACCCTTTAACTCTTCGGAGCGAAGCGACGTGCGAGCTACGCGAGCATAAAAGGGTTGAAGGGGTGGTATATATTCAACTTAACACAAGGGACGTCGCCTTTTGGAAGGTTCAGTATGGTTCCAACCTCTTGTATAAGATGAGTATATATGAAATATCAAACTAAGGGTTTGTAATTGATGATAATCAGTGTTTTTGTAGTTAAGAGATTTGATAAAAGCAGTGTTTAAATAAAAAGATAAGTTGCTATGGCTTTATCCAACGAATTACCGGTTTATATAGATACATATCATTACATTCAAGCAGTACTTGACACTCACAAAAATTTCCCAAGAGATATTAAACACACTGTTGGGCAAGAATGGATTAGAAGAGCAATTGCGCTTCCTACTTTTATAGTCCGGGCAAATATGTTCAAAAGTGAGCGTGAAGCATATCTTACTGATTTTATTTGTGAATTTGAGTTCTGTAAATTGATAGTTCGTTTAGCCGGTGAAAATCGTTGGATAAGTCGTAAGCAACAATCTCACCTTATGTATTTGGAGGCGACTGTCGGCAAACAAGTGACAGCATGGAAGAACGCATCAAAAGCAAAATATTGGAAACGTATTAACGAAACTGAAAAATAGTAATTGATGCAACGCACAGAGTATGGAAGTTTACGGATGACCATAGAGTTTGCGCTTCCGTGAGAAATGGGGGTACTACTGCCAAAATGTAGTTAAGGATAAGATAATGTACCCGATACACTGAGAACTCGGCGACGAACGCTTGGAACTTGAACCTGAACGACGGCAACCTCAACAACTGGAACACTAAGGTGTCGAACAGCAACTATGTGCGTGCCGTGGCAGCATTTCTCCGAAAGGTAATTTTGCGAATAAGTAATTGTAGTACAATATAAAATAAGTATTATCACATTAGTGCTGATATGGTGACGTATGAGGATTTGGTAGAGGCCTATTATGATTGTCGTGTACATAAGTCGCGGACAAACAACTGCATCAAGTTCACTCTTGATGTGGAGGGCAATCTATATGATATGATGCAAGCCATCAACAATAGAACCTACCAACCTAAACGCTCCATTTGCTTTGTTGTTAGTCGCCCCAAATACCGTGAGGTGTTCGCTGCTGATTTTGCAGACCGAATTATACATCATTATATCAGGTTACGATTAGAACCTATTATTGAAAAAGAATTTAATGACAGAACATTCAATTGTAGAAATGGGAAAGGCACATTAGCCGGGGTGTCACAATTAAAACGTGATATAATTGAATGTTCTCACCATTATACTAAAGATTGCTATGTGGCAACAGTTGATATTCATAGTTTCTTTATGTCTATTCCTAAAAAACTTGTTGAAGATTTAGTCATACAACTTGTTAATAAAAAATATGAAGGGGAAGACAAGGAGGATTTGATTTATTTGTGCCATGTTGTTTTAAGCCATTGCCCGGAGAACCACTGTATTAAACATTCATCAGATGAAATGTGGAATCATCTTCCAGCAAGTAAATCATTATTTACTAATGGAGATGGATTGGGAATGCCTATTGGTAATTTGCCATCTCAAATGTTTGCCAATTATTTGTTGAACTTGGTTGATTGGGCTATTGAAACAGATTGTGGTATTCAGTATCATGGTAGATATGTGGATGATATTTACCTTGTTGCAGAAACAAAAGAACAAATTTTAAACGCCATTCCGATTATCAGGGCACGCTTGGAATCATTAGGACTTAAATTGTCTCCAAAGAAATTTTATATGCAACATTACAGCAAAGGTATAGATTTTACCGGTGCTATAGTAAAACCTGGAAGGGTTTATCCTTTGAATAGAACTGTCACTTCATTTAGGCATAGTATCGACAGACTCAACCAGTGTAAAACCAAATCTCAGATAATAAAAGCATTGTATTCTGTAAATAGCTATTTAGGATTGATGAGGCAATATGATAGTTATGCCATCAGGTATAATGTTCTACATGGAATAGACAAAAGATTGTATAAGTGGATATATATCAAGGGAAGCATGGAAGTAGTTGCTCTGAAAAGAAAATATCATCCTAAATCACGTATAAACTATAGGTTGTCACATGGACTTAATCACAAGTTGTCATTGCCAAAACCTATAGCTGTTTTTGAAGAAAGAGAAGATAGGATAAAATACATCAGACTATTAGCGGAGTACACTCCGGTCGATATTTTGCCAATAAGCAAACTTAAAAAAGAGAGTAAGACTATTATTTAATATATAGCATAAGTTTAATTTTTAAATTATTGAGACATGAGTGAAATTAAAGATGTCAATGAGATTGACGAATCTGAAATCTTGACTCCTGAGCAGATTGCAGAAATTGAGGCACAAAAAAATCAAGAATTGTTTGGCAATAATGTCAAAAAAATCGGTGGATGTGCTGTGATAACCGTTGATAATGAGACTATTGCGGTTGAATTACCTGTTACCTATCCGCAACTGGTAACGGCGATTGTGCGGCATAAATATGGTCCAGACCAAACTGAAGCCATTCTCGCCAATATTGCTTCAGCACAGACGATGTGTGTATCTGAAGAAAAAGCAGATGAGTATTTGAACGAATACACAACATACAACAGCTGGAGAAGTAAGGCAAAAAGTATTGCGAAAGAAGTTCTTGGAATTGAGGGGTAACAATACCATAATGAAGAGCCGCCCTTGGAGTAATATCCTTGTGGCGGCTCTTTTTATGGCTATAAGTCAAACATAAAGATATAGTTACCACAAAAAACATAGCGATGAACTATTATTAATAAAAACGAATACAAATGTTACAATATAAGGTCAGAAGCGGACAAAACATATATGATGTTGCTTTAACTCTCTATGGTAGTGTGGAGGGTATTTTTGACTTACTTGTAAGCAATGAATGGTTAAACATGGATACGAAGTTATCTTATGGGATGACTCTCAATTACCATGAAGAGTTTGCAATTAATAAAGATATTGTTATATGGATAAAAGATAATAATATACTGGTAAAAAATGGAGAGCATGTGCACAACTATCTTGATATAGAAAAACTTATAAAATCACATATCCAAATCCATCATCAGGACATATACGATGAATTACAGCTTATGTCTCCGGATGAACAAGATATGTATTGGGAATCTTTATACATGCCACGAATGGTAATCCAGCAACAAGGACAATTGTCAGCCATCAAATTAAAACTGAGGCCTCAAAAACATCTGATTGTTGATTGGGGAGATTACACGCAACCACTTATTGTGGAAATCAATGAAGAACATGAAATTGAGCATTGTTATAAGGGAAATGGGCAACACACTATTACATTATATGGAGACTTTGAATTTGAATTGTTCGATTTGAGAGAAGTAAATGGCGTATATTATCCGCTTGGAACCATTTATGCCGACACATTTATGTCAGAACTGAATATTGAGGATTTAAAAAAACTGATAATAACACAATGAGAAGCGTAAGCCAAATCTATTCAGAAGCTGTTGCTACGAGAAACAATTACTTGCAGTTGACAGAATTAAATACAGGGAGAAGTAATAGCAAACTTAGCATGATTAACCTGCTGACGTATGTGGTAGCTGTCTGTATTCATACTTATGAAGCAATATTGGATTTGTTTCAGGTTAAAATCGTTGAAGTTCTTAATGGTAGGATTAACGGAACCCCGGACTGGTATGCTATCATGGCTAAAAAATTTCAGTATAACAATGCTACAGAAACAGGCGACCAATTGATTTTCAATGAAAATACCATGAAACTTGAATATGTTGATGTGGATGTATCACATCGAATCATTGAAAAAGCGGCTTGGCAAAATGATGAAAATGGGACCTCCTTGATACTTAAAGTATGTAAGGCAAATAACAATTCAAATGAGGTTAATAACGGAATACCGTATATGCCGTTGAATGACCACGAATTAACCGCATTCAGGATGTTTGTCCAACAGATAAAATTTGTAGGGGCAGACATTTATTGCGAAAGTTCTCCCGGTGATATTGTGACTATTATTGCAGACAAATACAATCCGATATTTTATAATGATAGTTATGTTACGGCTGCGCAAGCGCTTACGAACTTGCAACAAGCCATGATAGATTTTGCCAATGAAATGGAATTCAATGGAATGTTTTACTATCAGTCTGCATTAGACGTGATAAGAAAGACAGAATACATTACAGATATTGGCAACAACATCAAAATTTATGTGAGCTCATATAATAGCGAAGACCGAAAATATAATGAGCCGGTTGAATTGATTGGCAGAATAAAATTGAAAAGTGGCTATATCCGATTACTCGATACGAATTCAGCAATAACAGTCAATAGCGATAACTTAACATTGGTACCAGCTTCAAAAATGGACCAGTATTTTGAATCATTGAATCCTAAGAAATGATAAATATTGATTTTGCAAATATCAATAATGCCAAATTGATTGGGCGGCTCTTACCTTTTTGGGCAAGAGGGAAAAAAGTGTCTTTGTTTTTGCAAGCAATTCTTAGCCCTATTGCTTCAGCTCACAATTCATTTAAAATATGGGCATTGGAAAAATTTATAGAGTGTCACATAACAGCCCAAAAAGCATCATTAGAATGGTATTTGAGATATAAACTCAAATATCATTTTCATAATGAAAATGATAACTTTTTTATTACACATGGCATTAATGAATCACTATCATGTTTTAGTAGTGACGTTTGGCGCAATGGATTACATTGGGACAACAACTTACGATGGAACGTGGAAACTGAATCATTAGTACACATGAATATGAATCTGTCCTGTATAAACACTGGTATGTGGGAAAATAGGATGTTATGGAATAATGCTCTTCTATGGGATAATGAAGATAATGGCAAAAAATATAATGATGACTATCTGGAGATTGTAAATCAAACAAATGTCTATGCTCCTGCTATCATTGATACGGTAAATTATAATCATGAAGATTATGAACGTGATATTAGAAATATCATGTCTAAATTTATGATTAACTTCAGCAGAATACATATTGTAATCGCAGATACAGAGTAATAAATCAATAAATAATTTAGCAGTATGAAAATTTATAATTTGGGCAATGATTATGCCTTTCAGCAAAAACAAAAATTGGAACAGGAAACATCCAAGATGAATCCAAGTTCTGACAACAAACTAAAAGAAGAATCCAATGTTGAAAATAAAAATTCAGATGCAGGATCCGACAATGTGCTTGGTATCTCAGAAAAGCCGGAAACCGCAAAAAAGAAAAAAGAAGCCGGGGCCAAAAATCGGGAAAAGAACGAGGACCATCAGATTTGATGAAACGGCTGTGGGGCATTTCCTTTATGTTTATGCCCCTATTCAGTATCATCTGCTAATGGAGTACTGTAAGACAATTAAGCAAATAGAAAAAGGACAACGTATCAAATATAACATAATTGAAGCCATTGCTATCAATAGTGATAACGCTGCTTTCAAAACAGCACGCTTTAGGAGGGCTCTTATAGCTTACCGGAGGTTTGGTACTCGTCCGTTAAGAAAAACTGGATGGTCTTTAAGGGATGCTGTTTATTATGCCAGAAACAGTCATTATATTCATGAAGCGGTAAAAATGAGAGGAACATAGCGATATATTTTTTCTGTTTGTTGTATGACAATTCCATAAAGGGCGTTACTCTCAAAAATACGATTAAGATTGAAGATGTCTTTCAAAAGACTGACAATAAGCAAATAAAAAACAAAAAATCCGTTGTTCTTGTAGAATGGCGGATTTTTTTGCATATATTTGGGGCAGCTTAAAAAATGAACAAAAGAATATGACAGCAATAGTAGGAGTTTTGAATAAACATGCTGTGGCAATAGCAGCAGACAGTGCAGTCACAATGGGGAACACTCACAAAGTGGTCAATAGTGCGAATAAAATTTTCACGCTGTCGAAGTATCATCCTGTAGCAGTGATGACATACAGTAGCGCATCTTTTATGGGTGTACCATGGGATATTATCATTAAAGAATATAGAAAACAGTTAAAAAATAAGTGCTTTGTAAAACTTGAATATTATGTGGATGATTTTATGAAATATCTGCATAAAGAGCATTTCTTTTGTGATAAAAAAACTCAAGAAACATATTTGCGATGGATGTTGGAATCCTTTTTTGACATTTGTCGTAATGAGATTTGTAATGAAAATCATATAGATAAAAAAGCTTTGAATGATACGCTGATTGAACAAAAATTAACAAATTGTATTGGAATATATAAAGCAGCCGATAAATGTCCTGATTTTGATTCATATTCATTGGTGAACTTTAAAAAATATACAGAAACATCTATACAAAATTTTGCGAATGAAAAGGGTTTTGCAAATGTTGATTTATTGTCAGAGTCTTTCTTCTACTATTTGTCGGTTAAAACACTTACTTATTCCTATACCGGTTTGGTTTTTGTTGGTTATGGTGAAAAAGAAATATATCCGTCACTTATTCCTGTGAATATCTCTTCATTAGTTGTTGATGGACATTTAAAATATTTTATTGATCAGACTAATGTTGCTAAAATTTCAGAACATGGTTCTTGGGCTGTGATAAGTCCTTTTGCACAAGTTGATGTCGTTCAAACCATAATTAGAGGAATCAATCCAAGTTTCCAAGATATAATTTATAATGTTATAGGAAAATCTATTGAATCTTATACAGATGCAATTACAGGTATTCTTGATAAGGATCCATCCACAATATCGGTATCAACAGCTATAAAGGGATTGGATAAGCAGTCTGTAATCAAAGGTATTACAACCCAAATAAACAAAGAGATGTTTAGTTTGTATTCAAAGCCATTGATTGATACGGTAGCACATTTAGATAAAGAAGATATGGCAAATATGGCTGAAAGCTTTATATCTCTTACATCATTGGTTCGTAGAATGCAACCTGGAGAAGAAACTGTAGGAGGTCCAGTAGATGTGGCTGTTATTTCAAAAGGTGATGGCTTTGTGTGGATTAATAGAAAGCACTATTTTAATCCTGAGTTAAATGCTTCATTTTTTAGTAATTATTTTAAGTAAGAAAGGAGCTTATTATGTATGGAACAATGACTTGCGATTTATGCCAAAATTCAAAATTGGAAGGAACCCTATTGACAAAAGAACAGGTTGAAGAAATTTCAACTCGTATATCTAAGAATGTCTCTGAGAATGTGTCAAAACAATTGGAAGAAGCTATCTCTGCTTTATCTTCCAAAAAGACAGATAAGGAAACAAAGAAAAAATGAATTATTCTAAAAAAAAGTCCGCTTCGCATTGTTTGTTTTAGCGGACTTTTTTTGCGATTGATTTATTAGCAACGTATTAGCTAATATACTTTATATTATTGATTTAGAATTTTTTTCTGTTTGTATTTATAACCATAGAACAACCAAAACTAATCAGAAATATCCGAGTGTAAATCTTTAATTACCAGCATATTCTAAAATTTAACACTTTTCGGTTGCCATTTGTCGCTTCCCAAATTTCCACATATTTTTGAGACGTATTTCTGACGTGGAGAATTTGCGGGGCTTGTTTTTTGTCACACCGTGCAGACAGTTGACAAGGGTTTACAACCGTTTACGACAAGCGACAATAACCGCCCCGATATGCGGAAACAGTCACACTGTGTAGAAAAGCGACAATGGTTGACTTCCGTTCACATCCGTTTACCATTTCAGAGATATAGGATTGAAGAAATGAACCATTAAACGATAAAACGGTATGAAAGCAACCAGAAAATGCAGTTTTTGCGGCAAGTCCTTTGTAACCCGAAGCGGTATGCAAAGATATTGCAGTGAGGCTTGTCAGGCAGAAGCCAAACGAGCCAGAGTGATGCAGAAGAACAACCTCTTCAAAGTCGCCCAACCCTTGATGGAGATACAGCATCAGGAGTATCTCACCTTTTCCAAAGCAGCCATCCTCATGGGCTGTTCCCGACAGTACATTTACAAACTTGTAGCCATCGGCAAGCTGAAAGCCTCACGCATCAGCAACCGCATGGCATTCATCCGCAGAGCCGACATCGAGCAGATGTTGGAGGGCAATCCCTATCACCGCATCCTGCCCGGCAACACCTCCACACCAAGGAAATCATCTTCATCTTCCTTACCTGCCAAAAGAGAAAAAAGGGAAAAGGAAAGCGAAGAAGTGTTGGACTTCTATTCGGGCGAGGAGGTGATGTCCCTTTTTAAGGTAAAGCAGTCATGGCTTTACACTTCCGCCAAGCGTAACCATATCCCCATCTGCCGTATCGCAGGAAAGAACTATTACAGCAAGAAGCATATTGACGAGTTTTTCGGTGTGGCAGTTGATATTAGCGAAATTACCGACTGGCTACTGACCGAGGAGGTGGAGGAACTGTTCGGCATGAAGCCGACCGCACTCCGTGCCTACACCTATCGCCATAAGATACCCACTAAAAGAGAGTACGGGCGTACCTATTACTCCAAATCACATTTGAACGAACTCCGCAGAACTGACCTTGTGAACGATGAACGCTACTATACCGTTGAGCAGGTGCAGCAAATCTATGGTCTTTCGTCAGCCAACATCTGCCATATCGTCAAGGTGAAGCACATCGAAAAGATAAAGGTGGGTGTGAAAAACCTGCTTTTGCGCTCAGATGTGGAGCGTGTCATGGCTGAAAGGAACAAATAACCGTGAAAAATCGGGATTATCGAAAATTATTTCAAAATGATGTATCGTGGAGGTATTCACGGATATTTCACGTTGTTCCTTTGCCATCGGAAACATGGATACAACTCCAAAATGTATACAACCAATTAAAACATAATTATTATGAGTAAATGCAAAACAGTTACCTTGCGTAAGCGCAAGATTAAGAACGGGACACAGTATTCACTATGCCTTGACTACTATCCCGGCTACCGTGACAATGTCACCATGAGAGTGATTACACGTGAAGCCTTAGGAATTTACATCTTCGCCAAACCTGCAAACCAGCAGGAACGGGACTTCAACGCACGCATGATGAAGAAAGCGGTCATCCTGCGCAACCAGCGCTACGAAGCCATTTTCAATGAAAACAACGGCTTTTTTGACAAGACCAAGATGAAGGGCGATTTCCTTGCCTATTTCAAAGGACTGGCTGACCGCAAGAATATCAAGTGGCAGCACGTATACAAGCATTTCCAGCGGTTCGTGAACGGCAAATGCACCTTTGAGGAGGTGGATGTGGATTTGTGCCG
>OGRH01000061.1_pt1 | contig 84806 bp, 61 predicted proteins | sample 1553461 | NCBI WGS metagenome assembly OGRH01 (sample SAMEA2580092, study PRJEB22360) | human gut metagenome | biome: human gut; feature: human-associated habitat; material: faeces | place: Denmark | collected 2008/2010
CGGGGCCGGTTGGTATCGGATAGGTGAACAGGAATATACCGTTTCCGCCAATCAATATTTTATCCTTCCTGCGGGAGTTCCTCATGCCTATGCTTCTAATAAATCTTCTCCATGGACTATTTACTGGATACACTTCAAAGGTATCCTTGCTCCTTTTTACGCTCAGGAAGCAAGCCGTCCAATGGATATCCAGCCCGAATCACATTCACGTATCAGTACACGAATCAACTTGTTCGAGGAGATATTCAATACTCTGAAGAATGGTTACAGCAATGAAAACCTGCGTTATGCGTTCTCCATGTTCCATTTTTATTTAGGAACACTACGCTATATACAGCAATTCCGCAACGCTGCCACACATAATGACTCAACAGAAGATGAAAATATAAGCGAACTGGCAATTCATTATATGAAAGAAAATATGGAGAAACACCTCAGCCTGCAAGATATAGCCGACCAGATCGGGTATTCTCCTTCTCACTTCTCCATGCTGTTCAAGAAGAAAACAGGACATGGCCCGGTAACCTACTTCAATTTATTAAAAATACAGCATGCCTGTTTTTTACTCGACACCACGGATATGAAAATTAATCAGATATGCTATAAGATAGGTATAGAAGATACTTATTATTTCTCCCGCTTATTCAGCAAGATTATGGGAATGTCACCACGGGAATATCGTAAATCGAAGAAAGGATAACTGCCTCGAAACTTTTAGTTTCAAGCCTTTGGAACTATGGTTTCTTACTGATGAAACTACAGTTTCTCACCGATGGAACCCTAGTTTCAAGCAGTGGAAACTAATTAAGCTACAACGAGTGGCAGTAGCGTGACGGCAAATTCTGCCATCACACTGCTGTCACTCGTTGCCGTCACCATATTTATACCTAAAAATCAACCTGTTACCTCTAAAACAGTGACAGGTGACAGATAATATTTGTTTTTATTTATATAGGATGAAGAAAATATAGATGCTACTGATATTATTTACAGATAAACGTAACCAACAATCCTTTGTGATCGGTTGGCCATACATCAAGCGGCAATAAGAACTTATCTTTGGATGTCTCCTGCACGCGCTGTGCGCGGACAATAGAACCTTTCGGTCCGAAGATGACCGCCTTCCTTGCATCCAGTCCTTCGCCTTTATAGAAAATAAAGTCGATCCGGTCCCGCTCGTCTGCTTTGGGAGCCCATGTGATTTTCTCCGGAGTTTTTGCCGGATTGTCCGAAGGATAAGTAAAGCCGGGATGTGTCAAAGGATTGGGATATATCTTACGGTAACTATCTACAAATCCGGCTTCTTCGAGCAAAGTCGTTACCGTCCAGGGCACAACGAAGCCATTGTGATCGTACATATCTTTATTCTTTTCTATCCAGTCACGGTGGGACGGTTCGTTAAAGTCACCGCCGATAATCACTTTATACCCTGCTGCCAGGTCTTTCTCAGCCTGAGTGATAAACAAACGGATAGCATCGTCACGCTGGGAAGCAACGTTTACTTTCAGTATCTCTTCTACCGATGCCGGCAGCGGTATTTCCTTCCAGGTAGAACCGTCATAGCCGCGGGCATTGTAGTATGCACAATCCAGATAATCCAGATGTGACGTGTAAACCGCTACCTTATGCCCGTTTACCGAACTGGTCAGGCGGTAGATACTTCCGTGATCGTCTTTCTCGGGAAAAACAGTCAGGGAATCGGTGATAGGATGTTTGCTCAGCAACCCCGTGTCATAACTATAAAAAGAATAATACGAAAGCCCCTTCTCTTTCAGCGAAGCACAGACGCGGGCTGTGAAATTCGTCTTATTGTAATTCCTGACTTCACTGAAAGTTACAAAGTCCGGTTTCAGGCGAACAATCTCATTGACAATAGCGTCATATCCTCCCGGTACCATCGTACCTTCCTGCCATACATTCCATTGCAGTACTGTAAATTCATTACTCTTCTGACTTCGTGCAAAGACGGAAACAAATAGTAAAAGTGTCGTAAATAGTAAGTTGGTTAATCGCATTTCATTTATTATTTAGCGTGATGTATCTTTAAATAGCTTTCCAGAAAGACTGAAAATCACGGTATTTGCCGTAGCAGACCAGTTCGTCTCCTTCTTCCACCTTTTCATCTCCGGGCAACTCATTTTTGACATGAAGCTCTGTCAGAGAAATGCCCAGACAATTAGTGACACTGTTCGCCCGCTTCAATGCGATAACTTTCAGATGAAACTCTTCATCCATATTCAGTTCATTCACAAAGTATCCTACAAACTTCTTCGGAACGGTAAACTTCACCACATAATAATCCTGGTCGATACGGAACGCTTCCATCGTCGCTCCAAAATCGAGCAACTGCACCAGGCTGCGGGCGGCATCCTCTTCCGGTGTCAGAATCTTCTCCAGACTGAAAGCCTCCAGCACCGCTTTGTGTACCGCATCAATGGCACGGGCAAAGATACGCGATACCTTTTTCTGCTTCAGCAATGCAACAACACGTATGGAGGCACCGAAATTCTCACCAATGGCAACAATGACGATATCTACACTATTCAAAGGCAGCACCGACAATGACTGCTCGTCCGTAGCATCAATGACAAAAGCGGTAGCAACCTTGTCTTTGATTGAATCTACACGGCTTTCACTGATATCCGCTCCAATAATCTCATGTCCCAATGCCGACAATTCCTCGGCAAGCACATGTCCGTAATTTCCTAAACCAATAATAATATACTTCATGATGTTAGTTTATGATGATGTTATCACTCGGATAACGGTATTTTGTATTCTTTTTCTGTTTGACGATTCCCAGCATCAGAGTGATCAGCCCCACACGACCGATAAACATCAGCAAAGATACCAGCAACTTACTCGCATCACACAGCTGAGGAGTCAGATTCAAGCTCGATCCTACCGTACTGAGGGCAGAAACACATTCGAAAGTCAGCGCCAGTAAAGAAGCCTCCGGCTCGAGTATGCTCAATATAAAGATAAAGAGAAACAGTACTCCCAGCGACATGACTACCGTCGCATTGGAACGCCGGATAGAATCGTGAGACAGTTCCCTGCCAAATACTTCCACCCGCTCACTCCCCCGCAATACAGCGACAAGATTCAGCACAACTACTGCAAAAGCATTCACTTTGACACCGCCTGCCGTAGACTGCGAACCACCGCCGACCCACATTAAGAAAAGATAAACCAGCAGAGTCTGCACACTCAAGGATGCCAGATCAACACTGCTGAAACCGGCTGTTCGCGGACAAGTAGCATTAAAGAAAGCTTGCGTCCACTTATCGGCGACAGGCATACCGGCAAAAGAGGCATTCCACTCAAAAGCAGCAACAGCCAATGTACCGGTCAGCAAAAGCAGGAAAGTCATGATTAATACGATTTTCGTATTCAGGTTATAGAGGTGCTGCACCTTATGCCTTTCCAGTTTACGGGTACGTACAAACTTCCAGAAACGGTGCAAATGGTATAATACGATATCTTTGAAATTAACCAGAATCGGGAAACCGATACCTCCAAATATGATAAGTAAGGAAACGGAAATGAACAACCAGTTGTGGTTAGTCATCACCATCGGATTTCCCAAGTTACCGGAAAGGGTGGAAAAACCCGCATTACAGAAAGCAGAGATGGAGTGGAACGCGGCAAAAGCCAGCTCTTCTTCCAGATTCATCCCCAGTGTACCGTGAATGCTGAACCAGATCGATATCATACCTATCCCTTCGATCACCAGCGTAAATCCCAATATATACAGCAAAGTGGACAGCAATGACCCCAGCGAATTGGAACTGACCATATCACGTACGACAAGCTGATTGTAAATGGAAGTATTTCCCATAAAGAACATGGCGAAGAAACTGGTCAATGTCATCACACCCAGTCCGCCAATCTGAATCAGCAGGATAATGACAACCAATCCGCTGGTGGTGAAAGTGGTGGATACATCTACCGGGACCAACCCCGTCACACATACGGCACTGGTCGCTGTAAACAGAGAATCGACCCAGGTGATGCCATTGACCGTACATCGCGGAAGCATCAGCAATCCCGTCCCGATCAGAATAATAGCCAGAAAGCTGACAGCCAGTATCAGAGACGGATTCGTGCGGCGTCCTAAAAGACGCACCAGCCCATTGGATAAGTTCAGCAGAGAAAAGATCAGCAACAATACCAAATGATAGAACTTCCCGTGAAGGAATTCCCAAACCTGCAAAATCGCTCCTTCTTCCTCCGGACGATGGAAGATGACAGGTACCAGAGTGAGATAGAGCAATCCGCTCAATATCCATGCCAGCCTTCGATATTGCTTTTTCGTATTCCGGTATTCCAGCGAAATATGCAATATGACATCAATCAGGAAGATGATCCATACAGTTTTATACAAGACCTGTATCTGCTCTACTTCCCCCGGGGACAAGGGAAAACCATGTTCGTAAACTACTCCGACAATCAACAACAGAGATGCCAGATACGTGAGTGCTTCTACCAGCCCCAGTATGATGCGTATATAGGGTTTCAGAAGTTTATTCTGATATAACAGAAATTTATGATAAATCTTCATATCACATTTTTTATTGTCGTCTTTGCTATGTCGTGCAAACTTAATTAAAATAACAATCGGATTCCATTCTTTGTTGACAAAATTACACGAATATTAAAAATTTTGCCTACTTTTGGCAGCAGAAAACTAATAAACCACAATATCATGAGTGACAAAAGAAAACGGTATATCCTGCCGGAAGAAGAAATTCCACATTACTGGTACAACATTCAGGCTGACATGGTGAACAAGCCAATGCCTCCGTTGCATCCGGGAACCAAACAACCGCTGAAAGCGGAAGATCTGTATCCAATCTTTGCCAAAGAACTGTGCCATCAGGAACTTAACCAGACGGACGCATGGATTGAAATACCGGAAGATGTACGCGAAATGTATAAATATTATCGCAGTACGCCGCTTGTACGCGCTTACGGACTGGAGAAAGCGCTCGGAACTCCGGCACATATCTATTTCAAGAACGAAAGCGTCAGCCCGATCGGTTCTCATAAATTGAACTCTGCGCTGGCTCAGGCATACTATTGCAAAGAAGAAGGCGTCACGAACGTTACCACCGAAACCGGTGCAGGACAATGGGGAGCCGCTCTTTCTTATGCAGCCAAAGTATTCGGACTCGAAGCTGCCGTTTATCAGGTAAAGATCAGCTACGAGCAAAAACCTTACCGCCGCAGCATCATGCAGACTTTCGGTGCACAGGTGACTCCTTCTCCGTCAATGTCTACCCGTGCGGGAAAAGATATCCTGACTGCTCACCCTACGTATCAGGGTTCTCTGGGTACAGCCATTTCGGAAGCTATCGAACTGGCGCAAATGACTCCCAACTGTAAATATACACTCGGTTCGGTACTCAGCCACGTAACTCTCCATCAGACAATCATCGGTCTGGAAGCTGAGAAGCAAATGGAAATGGCAGGCGAATATCCGGATGTGGTAATCGGTTGTTTCGGAGGTGGTTCCAACTTCGGAGGTATCTCTTTCCCATTTATGCGTCACAACATTCTGGAAGGAAAGAAGACCCGTTTCGTTGCTGCCGAACCTGCTTCCTGCCCCAAACTGACTCGCGGTAAATTCCAATACGACTTCGGTGACGAGGCCGGATACACTCCGCTGCTCCCGATGTTTACATTAGGACATAACTTCGCCCCTGCCCATATCCATGCGGGCGGTCTTCGCTATCACGGCGCAGGTGTCATCGTTTCACAGTTACTGAAGGACAACCTGATGGAAGCAGTAGATATCCAGCAGCTGGAATCTTTCGAAGCGGGCTGCCTGTTCGCACAGATGGAAGGTATTATTCCGGCACCGGAATCTTGTCACGCGATTGCCGCCGCCGTACGCGAAGCAAACCAGTGCAAGGAAACCGGAGAAGAGAAAGTGATTCTGTTCAACCTGTCCGGACATGGATTGATTGACATGGCATCTTATGATAAGTATCTGGCAGGCGATTTAGTGAACTACGCATTGACTGACGAAGATATCCAGAAGAACCTGGATGAAATAGGAGACTTGTCCAAATAAACTTCGGTATCAGAACCGAACATTATCATTATAAAGCCCGGTACACTGTGCCGGGCTTATTTATTTTCTGCATGCAGCATATCCATATACTCACCGGGGGACATCTTTTCAACATTCGCAAAATAGCGGTAGAAACTGGAACGGGAAGTAAAGCCGCTCATGAACATCAGTTCCTTCACAGAAAGGTCTTTCTGCAGTCTGGCCTGTTCTTTAAAATACTGCAAACGATGGAAATTGATAAAGTCTCTAAAGCCGGAAAAGCCATCGTAATGAAGAGCTTTATCGAGCCTGTTCTCATTCGTATTCAAGTCATTCAACAAGTCCTGCAATGCATATTGAGGATTGGTAAGACAATCACCCGGACAATATGCCACAACGAAAGATGATTCATCGGTACTTCTGTTAAGCGGGGTAACGCATTCGATCCCCCCTGGCTGAAAAGCCATATCCATTCGAGATTATCGCATAACAAAAGAAGAGACAGGGTAATGGCAAGCATTCCCCAGGCTTTCTGGAGTCTGTTATCAGAAGAACGGGAAAAAACAATAATTCCCAATACCAGACCCACAACATCCAGCAATAATTCAATGCATAATACTATGACATTTACCATCCTTTTTTTTAAAGGGGCAAAAGTATACTTTTTCAGAAAAGAAAGAGGAGTTCCTTTCTTTAAAAAACGTCCCATTTTAAGAAAATCAACTAAAATGGGAATCTTTTGGAAGGTACAAATTTCCTCCTTCTAATCGGAACAAATACCTTTGTCCGAGTATTCAATTCAAACAATACCAATTTAAATATGACACGCTACTTAAAGAATATGGAAAAAGAAATTATCATCAACAATCAACCTGATGAAATCACAAGAATTGCCCAATTCATCGACGAATTAGGGATGTCATTACAACTTCCACCGAGTATTACAATGAGTGTTAACCTCGCTATCGAAGAAGCCATCTCCAATATTATCCATCACGGTTACCCGACAAACAAAGAAGGTGAGATCACACTCCTAACTTCTGTTGCCCCCGGAATACTCACCGCCCGAATCATAGACAATGGTATTTCATTCGATCCCACTGAAAGAAACACCGATGCTGACAACATTATATCGCTCGACCAACAGCTGACACAGGGATTAGGACTCTTTCTAATCCGGCGGACGATGGACAAAGTGGAATATCACTCTACGGAATCTCAAAATGAACTGACCCTTATCAAAAAGATCGATATGGACTTCAAACCGGAAGCTTCGCTCAAAACCAATATTTGCAAAATAGAAGAAGTGACCATACTAACTATTGAAGGACGCCTGGATACAGCAAACAGTAACGATTTCAATGTAGTCATCAGTCCGCTGCTAAGCATGCCGACTCCGAATATCATAATCAATGTCGAAGGTTTGCTCTATATCAGCAGTTCCGGTTTGCGCAGTCTGATTACCCTTCAGAAATGCGTCCGGCAACATCAGGGAGTGCTTGTCATAGAAGCAATGAGACCTGAAATCCTGAAGATATTCGACATGACCGGTTGTTCTTCCCTGTTTACCATTCGCTAAAACGCCCTGTCTTATGAAGAAATCAGGTATTATATCCTGTATTCTGCTGTTAACCGCTTTCTTTTCAGCAGGCACAACGAATGCGCAGTCTATCGTCCTCACTCCCAAGTGGACCGCACAGGCACAATTCGCCGGTTACTATGTAGCCGAGAAGATGGGATTTTATAAAGAAGAAGGGCTCGACGTGCGCATACAGCATCCTTCTCTCTCCGAAAGTTCCTTTTCTTTTCTGAAGAAGGGTAAAGCTCAGGCAGTTGTCATGAACTTGTCGTATGCGCTGACTGAGTTCTTTGCAGGCGCACGCGTAGTCAACATCCTGCAGACCTCACAGGAAAACAGTCTGATGCTGGTCAGCCATTCACCATTGAAAGGTCTTACTGCCCTGCAACATCAGAAAATAGCCGTATGGAATCATCTCAGTCAGGAATTACTCGGACAAGTTGCCAATAAATACCAGCTTCAGGTGGAATGGATACGCTTTAACGGCGGAGTGAATATCTTTCTCTCAAAGGCCGCGGATATCTGTCTGGTAGGAAGTTACAACGAATTCCTCCAATTGGCGGAATGCGGTATGAAAACAGATTCTACCCACGTCATGCATTTTGCCGATTACGGATACAACCTGCCCGAAGATGGCCTTTACGTTACCGAGGAATTTTACGAGAAGTATCCGGAAGCCGCACGAAAATTGGCAAAAGCCAGTATGCGTGGCTGGGAATGGGCCAATGAACACCGGGAAGAGACCCTCGACATCATTATGGAAGAGGTGCATCTACACAACATAGGAACCAATCGATATCACCAGCGTAAGATGCTGGATGAGGTATTGCGATTGCAAACAAACAGAGAGAGCGGCAAACGAACCTTCCGGCTAAGCCATGAAGGTTTTGACCGGGCAACAAGCATTTTGCTGCCTGCACAGAAGAAAACAGCCCATATCCGTTATGAGAATTTCGTAAAATAACCAGATCATTCCATGAAACATACTTTTTCACGTTCCTTCGCCACACGTCTGAGCATCTACGTGCTTTCATTCACGTTGATTGTCTTCACTACCATCATGGTGCTGGCATATAACTACAGCCAGGAGAAGGTCACCAATTATGCTATCGAACGAACCCACGGATTGTTGAATAACATGGTCACGGAAATCTCCAGCCAGTTGAGTTCTGTAAAAACAACCGTCAACCAATCGCTCTGGATGCTGGAAGGAGGACTGAATCATCCCGATTCACTGCGCCATATCATTACGGAAGTGGTGAAGAACAACCCGTTCATCGTTGGGAGCGGCATTGCCTTCCGACCGGATTATTACAAAGACAAAGGAAAATATTTCATGCCTTACGCCGCGTTCCGCAACGGGAAGGATGGAGAAATTGACTATCATGTATTAGGCAGCCAGAATTATGATTATCCCTGCATGGACTGGTACCTGATTCCCCAGTTACTGAAACAAGAATACTGGAGCGAACCGTATTACGATGAGGGAGGGGGAAATATAATCATGAGTACGTATGCCAAACCGCTATACAACAGTGACGGAGAAGTTTTTGCCATCTTTACCGCCAACATATCCTTATCGCAGTTTACCGATACAATCAGTCACCTGAAACCCTACGAATCAAGTTATACCTATCTGCTCAGCCGCAACGGAAGTTTTCTGACTCATGCGGACCGAAGTAAAATCATGAATGAAACAATATTCTCCGAAGCCTTTGACGGCAACAATCAGGCACAGGAGCAGATAGGACATGAAATGCTGGCAGGGCATACCGGAACGAAGCATTTTAATTATAAAGGAAAAGATTCATATGCCTTCTACACCCCTATCCAACATATAGGATGGTCGGTATGTACGGTCTGCCCGAGCAAAATTATTCTTCATGACCTGGACTCTATTTCCAGAGAGATTATCTATACCTTCCTTGCAGGTATGCTGGCACTGTTCCTGATGGTATACAGCATCATCCGCCGGCTTGCCCGCCCATTGGAGAAGTTCTCCGAATCGGCACGCCAAATCGCTCTCGGAAGGTTTGATGTCAAGCTTCCGAATGTACATTCGAACGACGAGATAAAGGATCTGCACGACTCGCTCTCCTATATGCAACATTCCTTGTCTGCTTATGTAACTGAGTTACAGGCAACCACCGCAAGCAAAGAACGGATTGAAAGCGAATTGTCCATTGCCCGGGAGATACAGATGGGAATGATTCCCAAAATATTCCCTCCCTACCCCGACCGTAATGATGTGGATTTACATGCAATCCTGCATCCTGCCAAAGAAGTAGGCGGCGACTTATATGATTTCTACATAAACGACAACCGCCTCTATTTCGTGATTGGAGATGTGTCGGGCAAAGGAATTCCGGCTTCATTGTTTATGGCGATTACCCGCAGCCTGTTCCGTACCTTGTCTCAGCAGGCTGTTTCACCGGCCAGAATTGTCACCGAAATGAATAACTCGATCTCCGACAATAACGAATCGAATATGTTCGTTACACTGATTGTCGGGATACTCGACTTGCAGACCGGAATACTCAAACTGAGCAACGCAGGACACAATCCCCCTTTCATTATTTATCCGGACGGAGAGGTCTCTCTTCTGGAATTCAAGACGTATCTTTTCGCAGGAGTAATGGAAGACGTGGTCTACTCCGATGAAGAAATAACGCTGAAAGAAGGAAGCAAACTATTCCTTTACACAGATGGAGTAACAGAAGCCGAAGATATAGACAAGCAGCTATACGGAGAAGAAAAGCTGCTGGAAGTTCTGTCTCAAAACACTTCATCGGATGTGCGCAGCACGGTCGACGCCGTAGTCAGTTCCGTAGCCGGACACGTCAAGGAAGCCGAAGCCAGTGATGATTTAACAATTTTACTAATACATTATAAGCCTTAAAAAGACAAACAATAAAGCACAATGATTATGGAAAAAGAAATAAGAATCTCCAACAATCTAAATGAGATTGCCACTTTAGCAAACTTCATTGAAGAACTAGGTGAGGAACTGTCTTTACCTATGGAAGCAATCATGAACATCAATCTGGCATTGGAAGAAGCTGTTGCCAATATTATTATGTATGCCTACCCTTTTCAGGAGGAGCATATCATTCTACTAAAAGTGACGTCTACTCCCAAACAACTCGTTTTCCTGCTGACAGACAAAGGAGCTTCCTTTGACCCGACACAAGTGGAAGACACGGACATCACCCTTTCTCTTGAAGAACGTCCGATCGGGGGATTAGGAATTTTCCTTATACGAAGCATCATGAACGAAATATCGTATCAGCGTCTTGACAATGAAAATCGATTGACAATGAAAAAAGACATCTGACAACAGACGGAAAAAAGATCATGTAGTTTTCTATCCACAGACATGAGGTATTTAAAGGAAATTACTATCTTTGGTGCCATTATTAATCTCGTGAACTAATAATGAGCAAGCTTAAGAAGATAGTAATCTACTTGTTTTTCCTGTGCATAGGAATGCATTCCGCCTTTCCCGAAACTCCGGAACAAATCACATTTTCCTATATTTCCATCAATGAGGGACTGTCACAAAGTACTGTGTTCTCCATTGATCAGGACAAAAGGGGAAATATGTGGTTTGCCACTTATGACGGTATTAATAAATATGATGGATACGCATTTACGGTTTATCAACACAATGAAGATGATCCGAACAGCATCGCCAATGACATCTCCCGTATTGTAAAAACCGACAGTCAGGGACGGGTGTGGATTGGTACGCGGGATGGATTGTCCCGTTATGATGAAGAAAAAGACATCTTCCAGAACTTTTTCTACGAGAAGAAAGGAAAACACCTGCAAGTCAACGGCATCGAAGAGATTTCACCGGAGCAGTTGCTGATCAGCACTCCGGAAGGGCTGATCATGTTTGATATCAAAGGGTCGAAATTTATAGATGACTCTTTCAGCACTGCGATGCACAAGACCATAGCCTCTACTCTTTACAGACAAGACGATCAAATCTATATCGGCACTCCGACCGACGGACTCTACAATTATTCCATTACCCAGAAGAGTTTTGAGAAAGTGATCCCTGTTTTAGGAACCAAACAGATTCAGGCTATCCTCCAGCAATCCCCTACCCGCATCTGGGTGGCAACCGAAGGAGCCGGACTATTCCTCATTAATCCGAAAACGAAGGAAATAAAGAATTACCTTCATTCCCCCTCCAATCCGAAGAGTATCAGTTCTAATTATATCCGCTCACTGGCACTGGATTCACAGAACCGTTTGTGGATCGGTACTTTCAATGATTTGAATATTTATCATGAGGGCACTGATTCTTTTGCATCCTACAGCAGTAATCCCGTAGAAAACGGCAGCCTGTCCCAGCGCTCGGTCCGCAGTATCTTTATGGATTCGCAAGGTGGTATGTGGCTGGGAACTTATTTCGGCGGACTGAACTATTACCACCCTATCCGAAACCGATTTAAGAATATCCGTAACATTCCTTATAAAAACTCATTAAGCGACAATGTAGTAAGTTGTATTGTCGAAGATAAAGACAAGAATCTGTGGATAGGCACGAATGACGGAGGATTGAATCTTTATAATCCGGCTACGCAACGATTTACATCTTATACGTTGCAAGAAGATGAAAATACGAGAGGTATCGGCTCCAATAATATCAAGGCGGTATATGTAGACGAAAAGAAATCTTTAGTATATATAGGTACCCATGCCGGCGGACTAAGCATTCTTCACCGTAATGGCGGTCAGGTAGAAAGCTTCAATCAGCGGAACAGTCAGCTGGTGAATGAGAACGTCTATGCCATACTTCCCGACGGAGAAGGGAATCTTTGGCTGGGAACTCTTAGTGCACTGGTTCATTTTAATCCGGAAAAGCGGAGTTTTACTACGATTGAAAAAGAGAAAGATGGCACTCCGGTCGTTCTCAAACAAATCACGACTCTATTCCGGGACTCCCATAAACGTTTGTGGATTGGTGGAGAAGAAGGTATATCGGTTTATCAGCAAGAAGGTCTGGAGATACAAAAAGCCGCTATACTTCCGGCTTCCAATGTCACAAAGCTCTTCACAAACTGTATTTACGAAGCTTCCAACGGGGTTATCTGGATAGGTACACGTGAAGGATTTTATTGTTTGAATGAAAAAGATAAGCAGATCAAACGGTATAATACAACCAACGGCCTGCCTAATAACGTAGTATACGGCATTTTGGAAGACTCTTTCGGAAGACTTTGGTTAAGTACCAACCGGGGCATTTCCTGCTTTAATCCGGAAACGGAGAAATTCCGCAACTTTACGGAGTCGGACGGGTTGCAAAGCAATCAGTTCAACACATCTTCGTATTGTCGTACTTCCGCAGGACAGATGTATTTTGGCGGTATCAACGGAATCACAACTTTCCGTCCGGAGTTATTGCTTGACAATCCTTACACCCCTCCGGTAGTTATCACCAAACTGCAACTATTCAACAAAGTAGTCCGTCCGGATGATGAAACAGGTATTTTGACCAAGAATATCAGTGAAACGGAAAGTATCACACTGAAATCCTGGCAAACGGCATTCTCCATTGAATTTGTAGTCTCCAACTATATCTCGGGACAGCATAATACGTTCGCCTATAAACTGGAAGGGTATGACAAAGAATGGTATTATCTGACGGACAGCCGTACTGTCTCCTACTCCAATCTGCCACAAGGAACATACCAGTTCCTCGTAAAAGCCGCCAACAGTGATGGCAAATGGAATCCTATTCCTACAGCATTGGAAATTATCGTTCTGCCGGTCTGGTATAAAACCTGGTGGGCATTACTCATCTTCTTCGCAACCTTCGTCGGTTTCATCACTTTCGTATTCCGCTTCTTCTGGATGCGTAAAAGCATGGAAGCCCAACTCGAAATAGAACGCAGAGACAAAGAACATCAGGAAGAAATCAATCAGATGAAGATGCGTTTCTTCATCAATATCTCACATGAACTCCGTACACCTTTGACATTAATTCTGACCCCGCTGCAAGAGATCATTAATAAAATCAGTGACCGGTGGACGCGCAACCAACTGGAATATATCCAGCGAAATGCAAACCGGCTGCTTCATCTGGTCAACCAATTGATGGATTACCGCCGGGCCGAACTCGGAGTATTCGAACTAAAAGCGAAAAAGGGAAATGCCCATCAACTGATACAGGACAACTTCCTGTTCTACGACAAACTGGCACGCCACAAAAAAATCACTTATACTCTACATTCGGAACTGGAAGACAAAGAAGTTCTTTTTGATGCCAACTATCTGGAACTGATCGTGAACAATCTTCTTTCCAATGCTTTCAAATACACGGAAAGCGGACAAAGCATCACTGTAACGCTGAAAGAGGAAAATGGCTGGTTATTATTGCAAGTCAGTGATACCGGTATAGGTATCCCCATCAACAAACAGGGGAAGATATTCGAACGTTTCTATCAGATAGAAAGTGAGCATGTAGGAAGTGGTATCGGACTTTCGTTAGTACAACGTCTGATAGAACTTCATCATGGACGTATCGAACTGGACAGTGAGGAAAACAAGGGCAGTACATTCTCTGTCTATCTGCCCCAGGATTTATCTGTTTACAAACCTTCCGAACTGGCTTCGAACGACGAACTGAATGAAGAGGAACAAGTATACTCTACCAACTCCAAAGCTATGTATTTCATCGACACGGAGAAAGTGGAAAACGAATCGGTGGAATCCGGTGATAAGAAACGCGGGACAATTCTGATCGTAGAAGACAATAATGAGATCCGCCGCTATCTCAGTAACGGACTGGCTGATTTATTCAATACGCTGGAAGCCGGAAATGGTGAAGAAGCACTGGAAAAACTGAAAGATAACGAGGTGGATGTGATTGTCACCGACGTGATGATGCCGGTTATGAACGGTATCAAGTTATGCAAAAATGTAAAACAGAATATCCGGACTTGTCATATTCCGGTCATCATTCTCTCTGCAAAGACCGATATCAAAGATCAGATGGAAGGTTTGCAAATGGGTGCGGACGACTATATCCCCAAACCTTTCTCGCTTGCCATTCTGACGACCAAGATACAGAACATGATGCGTACACGCAGACGAATGCTCGAGAAATATGCTAAGTCGCTGGAGGTAGAACCGGAAAAGATCACGTTCAACGCAATGGATGAAGCCTTGTTGAAACGCGCTATGGCAATTGTGGAAAAGAACATGGATAACATCGAATTCTCTACCGACGAGTTCGCCAGAGAAATGAACATGAGCCGTTCCAACCTGCATCTGAAATTAAAAGCAATTACCGGAGAATCAACCATCGATTTCATCCGTAAAATACGTTTTAATGAAGCAGCCAAGCTACTGAAAGACGGACGATATACCGTAGCGGAAGTCAGCACCATGGTAGGATTCAATACGCCGTCATACTTTGCGACCAGCTTCAAGAAGTATTTTGGATGTTTGCCTACCGAGTATATTAAAAAGTCTAAAGGATAGTTCGGCATAGACTATAAAGTTACCATTGACAACCTGTGACATTTTTGTGTTATATTAAAGTATTATATGGGGAAAAACAAAAATGTCACAGAGTTATGGATCAGCTATTTAAGTTCAGTCAGAGGTTATTTTTAAGAGAAGTTTACAGAAAACAAGCGGATGTTTTTGCTTTTTTCGGAGGAAAAATTGCACTTTTCTTATAATACAGTCTGTATCATGCCTTTACACCACATTTCTAAACACGATTTATTATTAGTGAATTACTGTGCTGCAACTGCCAAGAAGGACAAGAACAACCAAGCGGTTGCTGAACAGTATTACATCGGTTGCACAAGTGCGACAGAATAATTCTCTCAGAAGAAATGAGCAATAGGCCCAAGCTTTCAGTTAATGCATATGAAGCAAACAGCTAATTCTTCCGCATCATTTGGATGAAAGATACGGTAGTTCTCATTGAAGAAAGTATATTGTTATACAAATTTGATATATAATTCAATAAAACTAATAGTAGCCAAGTTGTTTTTGAATAAAGTATGAACGTTACAAACAAGCATTGGCTGCATTACTCTCTATTTTTGTATAGAGATATTAGAACCCTAAAAAATAAACCAAATGAAAGTAAAAGTTTATACTATGAACTCCAAAAAACGTTTTTTTTTCTATGCCGTTTTATCTTTCTTCTGCACGCTCATGGTCGATGCACGTTCAATAACCATACAGCAGAAGATTGACTGGCCTCAATTCATGAGTAACCAAGACATGATATGGGAAGTGCTACCCGAATATTGGCACGAATCAGTCTATCTGGGAAATGGCAGGCTCGGACTAATGATCTATAAAGAGCCGGAGAAAAACTACATACGACTCGAAACGAGCAATTGTGATGTACACGACCACAGGGAGAAAAGAGATGTATTCGGAATCCCCCGATTGCTTACCGGTCACTTTGCATTGCATCCCAAAGGAAAAATCATCAGTGGTAAAATGCGTCTTGATCTTTGGAACGCAGAGGCTACAACGGATATCATTACTACGAAAGGGAGTATTCATCTAAAAGCATTTGTACATGCCAACGATATGATTATAGTTGTAAAAGCAACGACAGAAGGAGAAGAGAAAGACTTTCAATGGGAATGGATAGCCGCTGAAGGTAACAGCCCCCGCTATCTTTTTTTCAAGAATCAAGGTAAAATGGACAAAATTCCACAAGACTATCCGCTCAACCCTGTCGCTGAGATCAGTCAAAAAAATAACATTCACTTATCTACCCAAAAGTTACTTGCCGGCGGCGAAACAGTAGTAGGATGGCAGGAAAATAAAGCAGAAAAAGGAGAACGCATTCTATGGGTAAACCTTACACATACATATCCGCAAACAAATGCCGGAGAAACATGTATGAAAGAAATAAAGAAAGCCAAACGACAGGGATTCAAAAAACTGCAAAGTACCCATCGCCAATGGTGGAATGCCTACTATCCGGCCAGTTTCATCACATTACCCGAAATCCAGAAAGAGAATTTTTATTGGATACAGATGTATAAACTGGCCTCTGCCACTCGTGGTGACCGCGCCTTAATAGATAATACAGGACCTTGGCTGACAGAAACTCCCTGGCCAAATGCCTGGTGGAACCTCAACGTACAACTGACTTATTGGGCATTGAATGCGTCTGATCATCTGGATCTGGCTGCTTCACTCGAAAACGCACTTTACAACCACATAGACGAGTTACGCTTAAATATTCCTGCTGCTTACCGTTCCAACTCATTAGGGATAGGTGTTGCTTCCAATCTGGAATGTATGTCAACGGAGATAGGTATTCCCGGCAAAGGAAAAGCACAAGTAGGCTTATTGCCATGGGCATGCCATAATCTCTGGCTCATTTATCGTCACAAGATGGATGATAATGTATTACGCGACCAGTTATTCCCACTTTTAAAAGGTGCCATCAACTATTACCTGCACTTTCTGGAAAAAGGAGAAGATGGCAAACTGCATCTTCCTGCCACTTACTCACCTGAATATGACATTGTAGAAGACTGTAATTTCGACCTTGCCCTACTCCGTTGGGGATGCCAGACCTTACTGGAATCGGCAAAACGTCTGAACCTTCAGGAACCATTGATCGAAACCTGGCAAAATGTACTCGATAATCTGGTTTCGTACCCTATGGACGAGAATGGGTTGTTGATAGGAAAAGATATGCCTTATGCTTTTTCCCACAGGCATTACTCCCATTTACTTGCTATTTATCCTTTATATTTGCTCAACACAGAACAACCCGGTGCTGTTGATACGATCGAGAAATCATTAGCCTTTTGGCAAAGTAAGCCCAAAGCGCTCCAAGGTTACTCCTGTACCGGCGCCTCTTCCATCTCATCTGCCATCGGCAAGGGAAATGACGCACTTTCTTACTTGAACAAGTTATTCGGGAAATTCCTCAGCCCTACCACTATGTATAAAGAAGCAGGTCCTGTGATCGAAACTCCATTATCAGGCGCTCAGTGCATCCATGACATGCTGATACAGAGCTGGGGAGGAAAGATCCGGATTTTCCCGGCTGTTCCGGATGTCTGGAAAGATGTCGCCTATTCCGGTTTGCGCACAGAAGGAGCATTCAAAGTTTCTGCCAGCAGGAAACAGGGAAAGACTGAGTTTATACATATAAAAAGCCTCGCCGGCGAGCCTTGCGTAGTAATGACTGACATTTCTGATCCTGTTTTTACCGGAAAAAGAGACTTCGCCATCAAATCATCCGATAATGGTACTTATCAGATCGACTTGAAAAAAGGGGAAGAAATCATCATTTATCCTAAAGATGCATCTCCGGATTTTAGCATCTCACCTATATCACATATGTCTCAAAACTATTTCGGTAAGAAGGCAAGATGACTCATTGAAATCAGCATGTAAAAGAGCTGCTCGAATGAACCTTAAAATCATCCATTTGAGCAGCTTAAATTGTACAAAAGGTAGCTTATAAGAGCATGTAGAGATATTACATTCTGACATCTAAAAAACTAGAATTCAGAGAAGAAACCAGCTTTTTACACAAAAATAGTATATGACTCAACAAAATTAATATCAAAAAAATCATTTTTGAACAAAGTGTGGACAACATAAATTAAGAATCATATTCAATGAGATTACATTTGCAACAGTAAAATAACACTTTTAATAATTATAAAACCTAATAAAGTATGAAGAACATCTTCTTTATTTGCATTTGTGCCCTATTCGCATTTACCGGATGCACAGATGACGATGATGAACTATTGGCAAATGGAGACTCTAATATTAATTTGCTTCCGAATCCCCAGCCGAATGACGTAATTAATGAAAAGTTATTCGATGTAATCAACCTGGATTATCCGGGACTGGAGAAAGTGAAAGAGTATTATGAAGCTAATGAGTATTATTACGCTGCTCATGAGTTATTAAAATACTATAGAAACAGAGCGGATATCAATAATCCGAATATTAATCTGATTAACCCTACTATCACTGCTTTTGATCAGAATATAGCCGATCAGGCACTGGAACATAGATTCTATGTACGTAATTTCAAGGAAAAAGAAGAAAATGGCAAAGAAGTCTATTATTCATTTGATAAAGACAAGAAAATAGACTGGACTTATGTGCCTACTGAAATTACCGACCAGGAATTTAAATCTCAGACTCACCGCCACCAATGGATGCTTCCACAGGCTAAGGCTTACCGTGTGAACCAAAATGAGAAATATATCCAATCATGGATAGAGGTTTATAGCGACTGGCTGAATACTTTCCCTTGCCCGGAAGGAACGGTAAGCAAAGATGCAGTTCAGTGGTATGGTCTGCAACCTGCAGAAAGGGTGCTTGACCAAATCGATATCATGCCTCATTTTATTCAATCCACCAATTTTACTCCTCAATGGCTTTCAACATTCCTCGTTGCCTTTGCCGGTGAAGTAGAATGTATTCGCAACAATTATTATACTGATGGCAGCAATATCTATGTAACTCAGGTACAAGCCATTACCACAGCTGGTATTTTAATGCCCGAGTTCAAAAATGCGGAAGCATGGTTGAGTGAAGGTTCGCAAAAGATCACAGAACAGATTACCGCACAATTTCTGGAGGATGGAGTTCAAAATGAGCTGGACCCAAGTTACCATATCGGAGTAGTTGCCGGCTTCTATAATATATATAAAATCGCTCAACTTAATAACAAGCTAAGCTTATTTCCTTCTACTTACATAGAACAGTTGAGAAAAGCAGCCCGCTTTGTTATGGATATCATCTATCCGGATTATACAATTGATAACTTCAACGATACACGTTCTGCTTCCTATACTAAAAACGTATTATTGAGAAACCTGAGACAGTACTCTGAAATGTTCCCGGATGATGCAGAAATGAAATGGATGTCAACAGAAGGCAAGCAAGGAACAACACCTGCCGGCCTGGTACAGATATACGATGCTTCCGGCTATTATATGTTGCGCAGCGGATGGGGAAAAAGCTCAACCATGATGATTCTGAAGAATAATAACAATCCGGATAACAAATGGCATTGCCAACCCGATAACGGAACATTCGGTATCTATCGCAACGGACGTAATTTCTTCCCGGATGCCGGTGTATATTCTTACGGAGGAACAAGTGCAAGTAATGAAGACCGCAAAACATTCCTCGCAACTAAGAACCACAATACAATGACAGCTCTAAGTGCAACAATTGCCGATGGATATATGAAAGGTGAATTCCTTAAGCATGAAACTAAAGGGAACACACAAATTCTGGTCACTCAGAATCAGATCAAAGCCGGTCTCACTCACCGTCGTGCCGTATTCTTTGTAGATAAAGAATTCTTCGTACTGGTAGATGAAGGATACGGAGATGGCAACAAAGACAAAATCAACCTGAATTTCCATCTTTGTTCAAGCGAAGCCAATGAAACTGTATATGATGATTTGTCCGCTTCTTACCAATATGGCGCACATACCACATTTGCAAACAATAATATGCTGGTTCGCACTTTTGCTGAGACTAACCAAGATTTCGACAAATCAAATGTCAGTTCTGACGTTTCCAATAAATTAGGAGAGAAGAATGCGTCACGCAAAGGGTATCAATACACGATACGGAAACCACAGAATGGAGCAGCCCGCTTTATTACTGTAATCTATCCATTCGAAGCTGTTTCTACACTTGACAAACTGACTATGGATGCTCAGTTTACCGATAATTCCAGCGAAGATGCAGGTACATTCCATACAAACGGTGCTGCTGTAGAAGTGACTATCAATGGCAAGAAATACGAACTGTCTTATACTTTATAATTTAATATACCTAAGAAAAAATGAGATCTAAATTACAAAACATTACTTCAAGATTCCTGGCAATCTTAATGGTAGTTGGGTTGTGTGTCACGAACTCCTCCTGTACGGACCCGGAGACAACTGACTCTACCAAGTTTGCGCTTTTCTATGCCGGTATCACTGACATAGGCCCCTCTATGAGTTTTAATTTGGACGCTCCTACTTATATTGGAGGTGCTCCTTCTGATTTTGCAATAACACGCGTAACTCTGAATGGCGAAACTTATGATACAAATAGTTTTGCAATAGACACAAATACAGGATCAATTTCACTTTCCAATACAAGCGAATTGCCTGTAGGACTATATACCTTAAGTGTATCTTGTTATTCTAATGGTAACTATTATGAGTTTAAGGATATTGTAACGATTAATATGATGAAACCGGTACCGGATGGTATCAGTGTAGAACCTAATAAAATAAGTGCAGAGTTTGCTGACATCATAAGTACAGAAAGCACAGTAGAGTTACCTACTGCACAAGTTACTACTGAAGGTGATCATATCTCTATTCAGAAATATATCATTGCCAATGTACGTAAAGACGGAGTACTGGTTGAGGAGAATGATTTCTTCACTATTTCCAGTACAGGTGAGATTTCTATTGTCAAAGGTGAATCTAAAATCCAACCGGGCAAATATGTACTTGATTTAAAATTAACCACAGCAATTGTGGACGAAGCAGCAGAAGAGGGTATCTTTGAAAATGCCATAGAAATAGATATAACTTCTAAACCTTTAACGTTGACTTATACTCCAAACACAGTCAAAGTAGAAGAAAATGCTCAAAATATATCTGCTGTACCGACATTAGTCGGCTCTTCCGAAGGATTGACTTATGCTATCAAATCAGTAAGCCCGACCTCCTCTTCTGTTACGATTGATCCTGTGACAGGAGTTATCACACTGGCAGCCAACAACCAGATGGAAATCGGTACTACCTGTGAAGTATCCGTAACTGTAACGAATCAATACGGAAGTACTGATTTCGAGAACGCATATACAATGACTATTGTAGAGTTTATTAATCCTATTACCAAATTCGAATACAGCGACACAGAAGAACTCATTCAAGCGACTGCTTTTGAACACCCCGTTAAGACAATAGATGGAGATGAAGTCAGCTTCTCATTTGTCAATCTGGACTCTAAATTAAGCGATTTGACTATCGATGCGACTACAGGTACAATTTCTGCTAAAAAAGGAAATAACATACCGGTAGGTCAACATACAGTTACAGTTTTGGCTAAAAACAACAAAAGTGAATTGCAGGCTTCTTTCAAATTAAATATCAAAACAAATCCATATTATTTCACTTATGTGCATTGGGGAAATAATTTAAATCTTTCACCTGCTCAAAATTATGCAAGCCAATATAGAGTTACATCCAACAACGCTCTGCTTTCTTTATCTATTCCAGTAGCAGAAACAGATATACCGGAAGGTGTAGAAGTAGAATGGACTATTGATAATAGCAGTTCCAGTATATCCGGAGGTTCCATTGATGAAAATGGTACGATTACCTTCACCGCAGGATGGACAAACGCTAAAGTTCTTATGATCCTCGTTAAAGCAACTACAGGTAAAGGTACTGCAGGTGAAATAACCATCAAGACTCCTGTATTTATCCATTGCTCGGGTGCTGTAGCCGGAGTTACAGTGAATTATACTCCATTCGTATTCCAGGTGAATCCACGTACCGGAGGAAGTTCCGTAGCCCCCACAATAACAGGTACAGACTTAAGTACATTTATTGCAGACTACCGCCGTACCTTTAATTACTATAATATCAATGGACCTGCAGAACATAAAAATGGTCAACCGGGTGGTGGTAATGACACCTTCATGTACAGCCTTTGGAAAGCATATTATGAGTCAATTGGAGTTGCAAGCGTAAATACCGGACAGAAGTGGCCGTTATCATATTACGAAAACACCTCCAGACTTGCCGCACCATTAGGATATGTAGATGCAACCAACAGCTGTGCTGTTAAAATCAATCCAAACAAATGGCTGAATGAATATGGCTATGCTAACGGAGTAATGATTGGACAGATGACGTTCGTAACAGATGGTAATTCAGGTGGTGTCAGCAGCGGATCATCAATGTTCCCATTGGCAATCTGGTTTGATACGAAATTCCAATAACGAAATAAATATATATCATAATGAATACATATAAATCTATAGTGAACACATTGAGCAAAAGAGGGTATCTCACCCTCTTGGCTCTCTTGATAGCAATCACCTCCTTCGCTCAGGAAATTACAGTGAATGGTACGGTGCTCGACGAGACTGACACTCCTTTAATTGGAGCAACCATCCAGATAAAGAATACTCAAAAGGGTGTAATCACAGACTTTGACGGAAAATTCTCTATCAAAGCAAACAATAATGCAACATTGGTAGTCAGCTATATTGGTTACCAGAATCAGGAAATCAAACTGAAAGGACAAAAGAACCTGAACCTCAAACTTATTCCGGACAATGCTATGCTGGACGAAGTGGTAGTCGTAGGTTATGGCAGCATGAAAAAGAGCGACTTAACCGGCTCTGTTTCTTCCGTGGCAGCCAAATCTATCGAAGGTTTTAAAACCGGATCCGTAGTAGAAGCCCTCGGAGGTCAGATTGCCGGTGTACAAATCACCCAATCGGATGGTACTCCCGGTTCTGGTTTCGATATCAAGATTCGCGGTGTCGGCACAGTAAACGGAGATTCTTCTCCGCTTTATATCGTCGATGGCTTTGAAGTGAGTGATATTGACTACCTTCCTAATTCTGATATTGAATCAGTCGAAGTATTAAAAGATGCTTCTGCATCAGCTATTTATGGTGCTCGTGCTGCCAATGGTGTAGTTTTGGTCACTACAAAATCCGGTAAAGAAGGAAAACCAGTTATTACTTATAACGGCTCTGCCACTTATCGTAACATTCCTAAAAAACTGGATATGTTGAGCACATATGAATTTGCCGCATTACAAGTAGAACTCAATCCGACTAAATACGGAACAACCTACTTTCAGGAAGGAAATGATGCTGACGGAGTACCTTATCGTCATCAAACTCTGGAAGATTATCTAACCGATCCGGGAATTGACTGGCAGGGGGAATCGTTCAAGCCGACTTGGTCTCAGAACCACGATTTCAGTATCAGTGGCGGTACAAAAGAAACTAAGTATGCTGCCTCCTTCTCACATTTCGATGAAAATGGTATCTTCACAAACAGCGGTTATAAAAAGAATGCAGGTAAATTGCGTATCAACCAAAAGATTAATAAATTCATTACCTTCGATGCCACTATCAATTACGCAAATACTGTGAAAGAAGGTATCGGTACTTCAGGTACCGGAGGAACACTGAATATGCTATCTAATATTCTGCGCTTCCGTCCTACCGGAGGTAACAGCGTTACAAACGATGAACTTCTGAATTCTGTATTCGACCCATTGGAACTAAGCGAGAACACAACTTACTCACAAATTAACCCGATCAAACAGGCTGAAGCTGTAAAAGACCGGAGACAATCTGAGTTGTGGGGAGCCAATGCCTCATTGACTGTCCAATTGATGAAAGATCTTACGTTCAAAGCATCTGCTACCTACAATACAACGAATACAAGAAGGGATATCTTCTATGGTGAAGACTCCAGCCAGGCATACCGTAGCGGTGGTGTTTATGGTTCTACACAAATGCAGAAAGACTTGCGTTGGCAGAGCAGTAATACATTGACTTACAGAAAGAAGATCAATAAGAAAAATACATTTGATGTCATGTTAGGACACGAATTCGCATTCAGGAGTTCAGAACTTCTGTATGGACAAGCTAAAGACTTCCCATTCGCAAATCTCGGTAACGACAATTTAGGAATAGGAGCTACTCCTAGTAGTGTATCTACTTCCAGAAGTGACAAGAAACTGTTATCCTACTTTGCAAGAGGTAATTACAATTTCGATAACCGTTACCTGTTCACTGCTACCGTTCGTGCTGACGGCTCTACGGTATTCTCTGCAAAAAACAAATGGGGATATTTCCCGTCATTCTCTGCTGCATGGCGTGTATCGGAAGAAAAATTCATGAAGAACATTACTCCGGTATCAAATCTTAAACTCCGTCTCGGATGGGGTACAGTAGGAAATGACCGTATCACCAACTATCTGTCTATGGATTTGTATACATCGAGCAAATATGGACTGGGACAACAAATGGTAACTGTACTGAATCCGAAACAACTGGCTAACAAAGACCTGAAATGGGAAGGTTCTACTACTGCCAACTTAGGTATTGATGTGGGTCTTTTCCAGAATCGCCTGAATCTGACAGCGGATTTCTTCTTAAAGAACACCAAAGACCTGTTGCTTGAACAAAAACTTGCTTATGTAACCGGATTCAACTCACAATGGCAAAATATCGGTAAAATTGAAAATAAAGGTATCGAATTGAATATCAATTCTACTAATATTCAAACCCGCAATTTTTTATGGCAGACAGATTTCAATATTTCATTCATCAAGAATACATTGAAAGCGTTACAAGATGGAACATCATACATACAGTCGGCTACTAAGTTCAACAGTAATTTCAACGGAAATGACTATATCTCAATCGTAGGATCTTCTCTTGGACAGATGTATGGATATGTTTTTGACGGTGTATACCAAACTTCTGACTTCAACATGCTCCCTAATGGTACTATGCAACTGAAGCCCGGAGTAGCAGACATCAGCAAACATGCAGGAAAAACAGCAGTACCGGGTATGGTGAAATATAAAGATATAGACGGAGACGGTATCATTACGCCTGACGATCGTACTACCATCGGAAATGGCCAGCCAGACTGGTATGGAGGTATCACCAACACTTTCAATTATAAAAATATTGATTTTAGTTTCATGTTCCAGTTCCAGTATGGCAATGACGTTTATAATGCGACACGTATGTTTAATACACAATCGCAAGACGAACGCAGTAACCAATTGGCTGAAGTTGCCGACCGGTGGACTCCGACAAACGCTTCTAATCGCGTGCCTTCTGCGAAAGGGTATGTGAAGTATGAATTATACTCACGCTTTGTTGAAGACGGTTCGTTCCTCCGCTTAAAAAATGTAACTTTAGGATATACACTTCCCAACAAGTGGACCAAGAAAGCATATATCAACCGCCTACGTGTGTATGGTACGGCCCAGAATTTATTCTGCCTGACTAAATATAGTGGTTATGATCCGGAAGTGAATATGAAAAGCAGCCCGCTCATGCCAGGATTCGACTGGGGTGCTTATCCAAAAAGTAGAGTATTTACATTTGGTGTAGAAGTTCAATTCTAAACAAAAAAGACAATGAAAAAATTCAAATACTACTTATGCACATTAGCCTGTGCAATCACCGTTTCATCTTGCTCGTTAGATGAAACCAGCTATACAGAAATTGAGAAAGGAAACTACATGAAAAATGCAGCAGAAGCTGAGAATGTGCTTCTGGGTGTATATCGTGACATGGTTCAGGATGGTATTTACGGTTTCCACTTATCCTTGTATTTTACTATTCCCAGTGATATAGCCAAAGTAACGGGTAATAGTACTGACGGACTCCGTCTGATTCCTTCTAATGCTTATACCAGTTCACAGACCGAAATCGCAACGACATGGGCTAACCTGTACAGTGCTATCTATGATGCGAACGATTTTATCGAAACACTGGGACAAAAAATAGGAACCTATGACGAAGGCAACTACAAGAAAGCAGCTGTTTATATGGCAGAGGCGCGTTGTCTGCGTGCCATGTACTATTTCGAGTTAGTACGCTGGTTCGGAAATGTAGCATTGATTACCAATACGGCTCAATCCCGTCAGCATCCATCTACCTTCACACAAGCTGATCCGGCAGATGTATACAAATTTATAGAAGCAGATTTGCAATATGCCATCGACAACCTGCCTTATGCAGTAGATGATAATATACGTTCCGACAACAGTTTCCGTCTCTCCAAAGGCGCCGCACTCGGATTGTTGACTAAAGTATATGCTACTTGGGCAGGCTACCCTGTACATGATACAAGCAAATGGGAAAATGCAGCGAAGACTGCTAAAATTCTGGTCGAATCGGGCAAACATCATCTACTTTCCGACTTCGAACAATTATGGAAGAACACTTGTAATGGCGTTTGGGATGGAGACGAGAGTCTGATCGAAGTAAGTTTTTATGCTCCAACTGTTACCGGAGTATCAGCTAATGACCCTTGTGGACGTATTGGCAAATGGAACGGTGTACAGGCAAGCGGTATCAGAAGCGTTCGTAATGCCGGTAACTGGCGTGTTATCCCAACTTTCCTGCGTGACTGGAAAGATCGTGAAAGCGATAACAGATGGAAGTATTCTTTTGCTGATTACAAATATGGTAAAAACGCCGAAACCGGTGAAGACGGAGTCAAGCTCGTAATCAATACTAGCGGCAATATTGAAGACGCTATTAAAGACGACGCAACAGACGCATTAAAGAAAGCGTATATCGATAACGTATGCCCGAGAAAATGGGATACAGAAGAATATGTGAACAGTGCCAACTACTTGGTTGATGCCAATCTTTCCAACATTAACTGGTACATATTGCGTTATGCCGATGTATTGCTTTTATATGCCGAAGCTTTGAATGAATGGAAACAAGGACCGACCGATGAAGCGTATAAAGCTATCAATATGGTACGCAGACGCGGCTTTGGTCTTCCGGTAGAAACCGACAACAGTGCTTCAGACTTATCCGGAATGTCTTATACCGAATTCCAGCAAGCTGTACGTAATGAACGAGCTTACGAACTGGCATTTGAAGGACATCGCCGACAAGATCTGGTACGCTGGGGAATCTATTATGAAAGTATCAGAAAAACATCTCAAGATTTAGTGGATTGGTATAGTGGCGGTTACGGATATTATGTTTGTGTCGATTATACCAAAAAGAACAAGAATGAGCTACTCCCCATACCACAACAGGAAATGGATATATGTACTCAATTTGATCAAAACCCGGGATGGTAAATAACCTCACCATAATATAATATGAAAGCGTTACCGAAGAAATCCCCTTTCTTTCGTAACGCTTTTATTTAATCATTCAGTCCACAGATTTCTATATACCATGAAAAAGAATATTAGCACAGCCATTCTTCTGATATCTTTAGCTATCAGCCAATCGGCATTCTCTCAAATCTATTCATTTGAGAATGGAATAGTACCCGAAGATTGGAAAGCGGATAAAGGGACGCTCAGCATCTCCTCCGAAAAATATAAGTCAGGTACTCAGTCACTCCAAATCAATTGGAAACAAGGAGATATCCTTACCATCCCCTCACCTGCCGGTATTTCCGAAGCATGCAAAAGTAAAAATGGAGGTATGAATGTATGGATTTATAATGAATCCCCCATCAAAGAAAAGATAGTCTTTTCTTTCAGAAATGAGGCTGAAAAAGAAGTATGCCAACTCCCCTTTCTACTCAATTTTAAAGGTTGGCGATGCATTTGGGCTAAATTTCAAGGAGACATGAATATGCCATCTAAAAGTAGTATTCAGTCTGTCGAAATACAATTTCCGCAACATACCAGAAAAGGAGTCACTTACATCGACCTTTTAGAATTTACACCTAAAGTTTCCTGGCAGAATATGTCAGATGCACAATATAAAGTGAACCGTACTGACTACAGCTTAATTCCCGACTTTACAGGCTATAGAAATGCTATTCCAAAAGTAGAAAAAGTAATCACAGATAAAGATGATCAGATTACGGTAATTACAAACAGACTAACAGCATGGTATCTTGGCAGCGAACAGCAATCATCCGAAAAGTGGGTGAAAATGAGAAGAGAAAATGAAAAGGTATTTATTCAAAATGGCCTGAAAGCTGCTCAAAAGATTAAAATACAATATAATGAAGATCGTACTCCTAAGGGAGAGCCATTATTTCCAATGGGTGCACCCAGTACCATAGATGGAATAGAAGCCAAGAAATTCAGAACAATCAACGAAAACATCTTGCTCCCGTTAGCACTGGATTACCGTAAAAATAAAAATGCCCAAAGTCTTAAAAAAGCACTTTATATTTATGACTGGTTCAACGACCAAGGTTGGGCAGACGGTAGCAGCATGGGAACCTTATGTTTTGAAAAGCTGAGAAGTTCGGGCTATTTTCATTCATTCTTCCTGCTGAAAGATCAATTATCTCCTGAACAATTAGAGCGTGAACTTCAGTCACTAAACTGGTTTACCATGTTCGGAATATGCTATCAACTTCCTTCGCACCCGGGCGAAGTAGCAGACAACCTACGCGCGCTGGCTATTCCCAAACTAATATATGCTCTATCACAAAACAAAATACAAGAAAGAGAAGTTGCCCTGACCGCATTCAAGCATTATATGGATAACGCATTAGGTATTGCACCGGGATTCTTCGGAACGTTCAAAGCCGATTTCTCCGGCTATCACCACAGAGGGCCTTATAATAGCGCCTATTACCCTCATGCACTTTACGCAGGTGCATTAATCGCCTATTTGTTACACGATACTCCTTATGCACTGTCTGAAACGACCTTGCATAATCTGAAACAAGGATTATTGACTTTCCGTTTCTTTTGTGCCGGTCTGGATGTACCTGCCGGAACAGTCGGACGCTTTCCGAAAGGACAACAGATTCTAGAGACTTTGTTACCAGCATTTGCCTATACCGCTCTGTCATTTAAAGAACCGGATAAAGAATTGACCGCCGCTTTTAAACGAATACTGGAATCCAGTGATAATAAACAGGCCATTACAGAATACATCAGCAATGTGAACTCCAATCTGGCATATACCAGCACCGTAGGAGAAATTGAGTTAATGGCTCAATTGGCATCAACTTCCATTACCAAAGAAAAACCTGTCACCGGTACACTCTTTATGCCTTATTCCGGATTATTGGTTGCCAAAGACAGTCTTTTCCATTTTAATATCAAGGGATTCAGCCGCTATATATGGGACTTTGAATCTTCAGCTACAGAAAATACCAAAGGACGTTATCTGGCATATGGTCAAATAGAATATTTTGACTTAAAAAACAGACACAAATCCTTTAACCCGCAAGAGCCTGACTTTGACTGGAATTATATTCCGGGAGCTACTACTAAAGTATTACCTGATAAAATATTACAAGACAAAGGTGGCTCCAGTTCCGGACATCGCAATTTCTCTGATGAAACATTCTTAACAGGGGTATATGCTTCTGATAAAAACGCCATGTTTTCTTTCAGAATGCACGACATCACATATGATCAATCATTCCGTGCCAACAAATCTGTATTTGTTTTCGAAGATTTTCTGTTTTGCCTGGGCTCGGATATCCAAACCAAAGATAAAAGATATCCGACCGTGACTACATTGTTTCAGTCATTCAGCAGAAATACCGGTGAAGAAAGAATACCGGAAGGATATATCCTGACAGACCCTTCACTCATGTATGCAGTTAAAGGAGGAGCTGTCCGAACATCTTGTGAGGGATCACATACACGAGCTTATATAGAACACGGGAATGCACCGGAAGCAGCTAAATATCATTATTATATACTCAAAAATAAAAACAACGTATTAGCCCGTCAGTTATTGTCCAATGAGAGTCCGATAGAAGTGATAGCTCAAGATAATGATGCGCATATCGTTACTCATAAAACGAAAGAAATCACATGCGGCGCTCTCTTCAATGCACATAAGACGTATGATGGGCAACTGGTTTCTCAAGTGAATATTCCGCTTTCTTATATACTGGAAAAGCAGAAAGACAATTCATTTAAACTCTCTGTCTGTGAACCGGATATGAGAAGAATATCTCATGCACATATGGGGCTACTGACGGAAGAGGACGTGATACAACAAGAGAAGCCTTATGATACCCGGCTGACAATCAATGGACTATACAATGTGAAAAGTCCTCAAAAACCAGTGGAAGTATCCCTCGACAGGGAAAAGGATAAAACCTATATTACCATTTCTACTATCCGTGGGGAAAACTATACGCTTTTATTACAACAAGCTGATAATTAATATGAAGAATAGATTAATAACATTGTTTATTGTTTCCCTTGGCATAGCAGGTACCAATGCTCAAAACCATCTGACACTCTGGTATAAGTCTCCTGCAAAAGCATGGGAAGAGGCATTGCCTGTAGGAAACGGACGTCTGGGAGCTATGATTTTTGGAGATACTCAAAAAGAGAGAATACAATTCAATGAGAATACTCTTTATAGCGGAGAACCGGAAACGCCCAAAAACATAAATATAGTACCTGATCTTGCTCATATACGCCAGTTGCTCGGTGAAGGGAAAAATGCAGAAGCAGGCACCATCATGCAAGAAAAATGGATTGGCAGGCTGAATGAAGCTTACCAACCTTTTGGAGATTTGTATATCGACTTTGATTCCAAAGAAGCTGTTACAGATTATATGCACTCGCTGGATATGGAAAATGCAGTGGTTACAACTTCTTATAAACAAAACGGCGTAGACATAAGCAGAGAAGTTTTTGCATCCTATCCGGCACAAGCTATTGTCATACATTTGAAGTCTTCCAAACCTGTTTTAAATTTCACCGCCTATCTGGCTTCACCACATCCTGTAACCAAGGAGTCCGATTCGCAAGTAGTTTATCTGAAGGGACAGGCACCTGCACATGCCCAGCGGAGAGACACAGACCACATGAAACGCTTTAACACTCAACGTTTGCATCCGGAATACTTTGATGCTTCAGGACACATCATACAGAAAAAACAGGTGATTTATGGAAACGAAATGGATGGAAAAGGCACTTTTTTTGAAGCATGTCTACTTCCAACCCATAAAGGCGGACAATTGTCCATTTCAGACAATCAGATCACTGCCCGGAATTGCAGCGAAGTGACTCTCATGTTGTATGCAGCCACCAGTTATAACGGACCACGTAAAAGTCCGAGCAAAGAAGGAAAAAATCCGCATCAGGCGATCATGAACTATCGGAGAATCAGTGAGGGAGAAACCTACAAAGAATTAAAGAGGCAACACACCACCGACTATCAGGTTTTATTCAACCGAGTATCTTTCGATCTTCCTGCGAATAAACAGCAAAAAGAATTACCTACAGACGAACGATTAAAAAGATTCAAAGATGAAGAAGACCAGGCACTGATCGCACAATTATTTCAGTTTGGACGCTATTTAATGATAGCCGGCTCCCGGGGTGAAGGTCAGCCCTTAAATCTGCAAGGTCTATGGAATGACCAGATATTGCCTCCATGGAACTCAGGCTACACTTTAAATATCAACCTGGAAATGAATTATTGGCCGGCAGAGGTCACTAATCTATCAGAATGCCACCAACCTTTATTCAAACTTATTGAAGAAATAGCAGATAAGGGAAAAGATCTTGCGCGTGATATGTACGGTCTGAACGGCTGGGCTATTCATCATAATATATCTATTTGGAGAGAAGCATATCCGTCAGATGGATTTGTATACTGGTTTTTCTGGAATATGTCCGGTCCATGGTTATGTAATCATCTGTGGGAACACTATTTATTTACTAAAGACGCCAATTTCCTGAAGAAATACTATCCGATACTTAAAGGCGCGGCCACTTTCTGTTCCGAATGGTTAGTCGAGAACAGCAAAGGTGAACTGGTAACCCCTGTCAGCACTTCTCCCGAGAATGCTTATCTCATGGGCGACCATACTCCGGCATCCGTTTGTGAAGGAAGTACAATGGATATAGCCATTATCCGCTCTTTATTTTCAAATACCATTCAAGCGGCAGAAATACTTCAGACCGATATGGATTTCCGTTCTGAGCTAATCAAGAAAAGGAATAAACTGAAAAAATACCAGATCGGCAGTAAGGGACAACTACTGGAGTGGGATAAAGAATACAAAGAAAGTGAGCCACAACACCGCCACGTATCCCATCTCTTTGGATTGTATCCGGGATGTGATATTACAGATAGTACTCCGGAAGTATTTAAAGCAGCACGAAAATCTCTGGATGACCGTGGAAATAAAACTACAGGATGGAGTATGGCATGGAAAATCTCTCTTTGGTCACGTCTATACGATTCTTCGAATGCTTATGAAGCATTGAGTAATCTTATCAATTACATTGACCCTCATATGAAAGCTGAAAATCGGGGTGGACTATACCGCAATTTATTGAATGCGCTTCCTTTTCAAATTGACGGGAATTTCGGGGCAACTGCCGGTATTGCGGAAATGTTATTGCAAAGTCATAAAGGAAATATCCATCTGCTTCCGGCCTTACCTCCAACCTGGAAAGAAGGAAATATCAAAGGACTCAAAGCAAGAGGTGGATTTACTGTAGATATGGAATGGAAAGAAGGAAAAATAACAGTTGCAAACATCACCAGTCCATATGAACAGACCGTCGAAATTGTTTATAATAACAGTATAAAAAAGACTCATTTCAATGCAGGAGAAAGAAAAAAGATCTCATTTTAAATAATCGAGAACAAGGCCATAGCCCCCTTGAAAAGGGTATACTTGACAAATTTAATAGTTTTTTCAACAAAACTAATAGTCGTAAATCTGTTTCAATGTCCTTTTCAACATTCGTATCATTTTAAATTAAATAGATCACCTACTTTTGCATCAGTTACAAAACTTCTAAAAACAATCACTTAAAATGAATAACATGAAAAAGAAACTTGTTCTCTTTGCTTCAGTTGCCATCGCACTTGCGTCGTGCCAAACAACTCCAAAGGAAGACTACAGTTGGATTAAAAAAGGGTTGGATGTAGCTTCTGCCCAATTACACCTTACAGCAGAAGAAATCGACGGAACAGGTCAGCTTCCACGCTCTATCCGTACAGGATATGATATGGATTTTCTATGCCGTCAATTAGAAAGAGATCCATCTACCTTTCAAGACTCACTCCGCCCGCAACCCACTCCCGAACAAATGGGCAAACGTCGTTTATGTGTAGTATACGACTGGACAAGCGGTTTCTTTCCGGGTTCACTGTGGTATGCCTACGAGCTGACAGGAAACGATACGCTGAAAGCAGATGCCATTCAATATACTAATCTTCTGAATCCGGTACGCTACTATAAAGGCACACATGACCTGGGTTTCATGATCAACTGCAGCTACGGCAATGCCGAACGTCTGGCTCCGAATGATACTATTAAAGCTGTCATGAAAGAAACAGCAGACAATCTTTGCGGACGCTTCAATGATTCTATCGGTGCTATCCGCTCTTGGGATTTCGGAAGCTGGAACTTCCCGGTAATCATCGACAATATGATGAACCTTGACCTTCTGTTTACTGTAAGCAAATGGACCGGTGACAACAAATACAAAGATATTGCCATCAAACACGCTGTCACTACGATGAACAATCATTTCCGTCCTGATTATACTTGTTGGCACGTAGTCAGCTACAACAATGACGGTACGGTAGAGCGTAAACAAACTCACCAAGGAAAAAATGACGATTCTTCCTGGTCGCGCGGACAGGCTTGGGCTGTATACGGATATACTTCCTGCTACCGTGAAACAAATGATACCACTTTCTTAAACTTTGCAGTGAACATTGCTGACATGATTATGGAACGTGTAAAAACAGACGATGCCATTCCTTACTGGGATTATGACGCTCCAGTTACCGAAGAGACTCCCCGTGATGCTTCAGCTGCTGCTGTAACCGCTGCCGGATTCATTGAACTGAGTACAATGGTTCCCGATGGAAAGAAATACCTGGATTACGCAGAAAAGATACTAAAGAGTTTATCCAGCGATGCATATCTTGCCAAAGCAGGTGAAAATCAAGGATTCATTCTGTTGCACTCTGTAGGTTCATTGCCTAACGGCTCTGAAATAGATACTCCATTGAACTATGCTGACTATTACTATCTAGAAGCATTGAAGAGATTCATGGACCTGAAAGGTATCAATTACCAAAACATCTAATCAATAAAACCATCATTCTGATTATATCATGAATAAAACTATCAAATATATTGTCCTGCTGGCATTTGCATGTTTTGTAGGCAAGGGGTATGCACAAGAATTGAAAAGCGAAGTATTCTCGCTTCTCAATCTGGATTATCCGGGATTGGAGAAAGTAAAGGCATTGCACCAGGAAGGTAAAGATGAAGATGCCGCCAAAGCATTGCTCGACTATTATCGTGCCCGCACGAATGTGAAGACTCCGGACATCAATCTGAAAAATATCACCATTGGCAAGGAAGAACAAAAATGGGCGGATGACGGATTGCAGCACACATTCTTTGTACACAAAGGCTATCAGCCTTCGTATAACTACGGAGAAGATATCAACTGGCAATACTGGCCGGTGAAAGATAACGAACTTCGTTGGCAACTCCACCGTCACAAATGGTTTACTCCGATGGGTAAAGCATATCGCGTATCCGGTGATGAAAAATATGCCAAAGAATGGGCGCACCAATACATCGACTGGATCAAGAAAAATCCGTTGGTTAAAATGGATAAGAAAGAATATGAACTGGTAAGCGACGGAAAAATCAAAGGTGAACTGGAAAATGTACGTTTTGCATGGCGTCCACTGGAAGTCAGCAATCGTCTGCAAGACCAGACTTCACAATTCCAGCTGTTCCTCCCCTCTCCTTCTTTCACGCCGGACTTCTTAACCGAATTCCTTGTGAACTATCACAAACATGCCGTACACATTCTGGGTAACTACTCGGATCAGGGCAACCACCTGTTATTTGAAGCTCAGCGTATGATCTATGCAGGTGCATTCTTCCCTGAGTTTAAAGATGCCCCGGCATGGAGAAAAAGTGGTATCGATATTCTGAATCGTGAGGTTAACGTTCAGGTATATAATGACGGCGGACAGTTCGAACTCGACCCACACTACCATCTGGCAGCAATCAATATTTTCTGCAAAGCTCTGGGTATTGCGGATGTTAATGGATTCCGTAACGAATTCCCGCAAGACTATCTGGATACAATCGAAAAGATGATCATGTTCTATGCCAACATCTCTTTCCCCGATTATACTAACCCATGTTTCAGCGATGCCAAACTGACCAATAAAAAAGAGATGTTGGGTAACTACCGTTCATGGAGTAAACTGTTCCCTGAAAACCAGGCTATCAAGTATTTTGCAACAGAAGGTAAAGAAGGCGCATTGCCTGATTATATGTCGAAAGGTTTCTTGAAATCAGGTTTCTTCGTTTTCCGCAATTCTTGGGGAACGGACGCTACACAAATGGTAGTGAAAGCCGGTCCTAAAGCCTTCTGGCACTGCCAGCCGGATAACGGTACATTCGAGCTGTGGTTCAACGGTAAAAACCTTTTCCCTGACTCAGGTTCATATGTGTATGCAGGCGAAGGTGAAGTGATGGAACAACGCAACTGGCATCGTCAAACTGCCGTACACAATACTGTGACATTAAATAACAAGAATCTGGAAACGACAGAATCCGTGACTAAATTGTGGCAGCCGGAAGGCAATATCCAAACATTGGTTACAGAAAATCCCGGCTATAAAAACCTAAAACACCGCCGTTCTGTATTCTTCGTTGACAATACTTATTTTGTTATCGTAGACGAGGTGGCCGGTAGCGCCAAAGGTTCTGTCAACCTACACTATCAGATGCCTAAGGGAGAAATAGCCAACAGTCGCGAAGACATGACCTTCCTTACCCAATTTGAAGATGGAAGCAACATGAAACTGCAATGCTTCGGCCCTACCGGCATGACTTTGAAAAAAGAACCGGGATGGTGTTCCACTGCATACCGCAAACGTTACAAACGTATGAACGTTTCATTCAATGTGAAAAAAGAGAATGATGACGCAGTACGTTATATCACCATAATCTATCCAGTCAAGAAAAGCGCAGATGCCCCTAAATTTGCCGCTAAATTCAAGAACAAAACATTCAATGAAAACGGATTGGAAGTAGAAGTGAAAGTAAACGGAAAGAAACAGTCATTAAAGTATAATTTATAATATAGCGACCAGCGAGCCTCCGAAGCCTTTTTCCGTAGCAGGCATATATATCCATACGGAAATCAGGCTCCAGTGTCTCGCTGGTTATCACTGTAATCTGATAGTATTTCTATTATGAAAAACAATACCTCCACTTTACTTCTTCCACTGGCAGCACTGAGCCTTGCTTCCTGTGCCGGCCAAAAGAAAGAAGAAACTAAACGCCCGAATATCATTTTTATGATGACGGACGACCATACCACCCAAGCAATGTCGTGCTATGGAGGAAATCTGATTCAAACTCCCAACATGGACCGTATTGCCAATGAGGGTATCCGTTTTGACAACTGCTATGCAGTGAATGCTCTTTCCGGCCCTTCACGCGCTTGTATCCTCACCGGTAAATTCAGTCACGAAAATGGTTTTACCGATAATGCAAGCACATTCAATGGCGATCAGCAGACATTCCCGAAACTGCTTCAACAATCCGGCTACCAGACTGCAATGATTGGTAAATGGCATCTCATCAGCGAACCTCAAGGATTTGACCATTGGAGTATCCTGAGCGGTCAGCATGAACAAGGTGACTACTATGATCCTGACTTCTGGGAAAATGGAAAACACATAGTAGAAAAAGGATATGCTACGGATATCATCACGGACAAAGCGATTGAGTTTCTTGAAGGTCGTGACAGGAACAAGCCTTTCTGCATGATGTATCACCAGAAAGCGCCACACCGCAACTGGATGCCTGCTCCCCGTCATCTGGGTATATTCAACAACACTACTTTCCCCGAACCGGCCAATCTGTTTGACGATTACGAAGGACGTGGAAGGGCAGCCCGCGAGCAGGATATGTCCATCGAACATACTCTGACAAATGACTGGGACCTGAAACTGTTGACCCGCGAAGAAATGCTGAAAGATACAACCAACCGACTATATAGCGTTTACAAACGTATGCCGATAGAAGTACAGGACAAATGGGACTCTGCTTATGCACAACGCATAGCCGAATATCGCAAAGGTGACCTGAAAGGCAAAGCACTGATCAGTTGGAAATATCAGCAATACATGCGCGACTATCTGGCTACCGTTCTTGCTGTAGACGAGAACATAGGCCGCCTGCTGAACTATCTGGAAAAAACAGGAGAACTGGATAATACCATCATCATCTATACTTCCGACCAAGGCTTCTTCCTTGGCGAGCACGGTTGGTTTGACAAACGTTTCATGTATGAAGAATGTCAGCGCATGCCGCTTATCATTCGCTTTCCAAAAGCAATCAAAGCCGGAAGCACCAGCAATGCTATCAGTATGAATGTGGACTTTGCTCCCACTTTCCTCGACTTTGCCGGAATAGAAATTCCATCGGATATCCAAGGCTCTTCTCTGAAACCAATTCTGGAAAATGAAGGTAAGACTCCGGCAGACTGGCGCAAAGCTGCTTACTACCATTATTATGAGTATCCGGCAGAGCACTCTGTAAAACGTCACTACGGAATCCGTACACAGGACTTCAAACTGATTCATTTCTATAACGATATCGATGAATGGGAAATGTATGATATGAAAGCTGATCCGAGAGAGATGAACAATGTTTTCGGGAAGCCGGAGTATGCTGAGAAACAGAAAGAGTTGATGCGACTACTCGAAGATACTCAGAAACAATATAAAGATACTGATCCGGACGAAAAGGAAACAGAACTTTTCAATGGAGACAGAAGACTAATGAAGAATCGTTAAATAATAAATATAGGCACGAATGTCACGGATTTCACGGTTTTGCTTCGCTTTATCGTGTTCGAGAATCCGTAAAACCAATATCATTTATGCCTAAAAAGTATTATACGAAAGTTTCATTTGAATAGAAAAAGAATTAACCCAAAATAATTATATCATGGACAGAAGAAATTTTATAAAAAGCACTGGTTGGTCTTTTCTAGGACTGGCAGCTTCAGGCAGCCTGCTTGGTTCTTGCGCAGCAGGAAGCAAAGAAGCTAAAAAGAGAATGCCATCGGCGAGTAATCTGAAGATGTACTGGGGCGACTTGCACAACCATTGTAATATTACATACGGACACGGTGACATGCGCGATGCTTTCGAAGCAGCCAAAGGACAACTGGATTTTGTAAGTGTGACTCCCCACGCTATGTGGCCCGACATACCCGGTGCAGACGATCCGCGTCTGAAATGGGTGATTGATTATCATACCGGTGCTTTCAAGCGCCTACGCGAAGGGGGATATGAGAAATACGTAGCTATGACAAATGAATACAATAAAGAAGGCGAATTCCTTGCTTTTGTCGGCTATGAAGCTCACAGTATGGAGCATGGTGACCATGTTGCACTCAACTACGACCTTGACGCACCGCTTGTAGAATGTACTTCTATCGAAGACTGGAAACAAAAAGCCAAAGGGCACAAAGTATTTATCACTCCGCACCACATGGGTTATCAGGGAGGCTATCGCGGTTACAACTGGAAATGCTTTACCGAAGGAGATCAGACTCCTTTCGTAGAAATGTATTCCCGTCATGGTCTGGCAGAAAGTGACCAGGGTGATTATCCGTATCTACATGATATGGGGCCTCGCCAATGGGAAGGAACCATCCAATACGGTCTTGAATTAGGAAATAAGTTCGGAATCATGGCTTCTACGGACCAGCACTCCGGTTATCCCGGAAGTTATGGTGACGGACGTATCGGTGTATTGGCTCCGTCACTGACTCGTGACGCCATTTGGGACGCTCTTCGCACTCGTCACGTATGTGCCGCAACCGGTGATAAGATATTAATAGACTTCCGTCTCAACGATGCTTTTATGGGCGATGTAGTACGTGGCAACAGCCGCCGTATCTATCTGAACGTTGACGGAGAAAGTTGTATCGACTATGTAGATATCGTAAAGAACGGACAGATTCTGGCCCGTATGAATGGTCCATTGACTCCGGTTGCTCCCGAAGGTGACACGGTACGCTGCAAAGTAAAAGTAGACTTCGGTTGGAACCGTGAAGAAAGGTACGTACACTGGCAAGGAAAATTGTCTGTTGACAAAGGACGCATCCTGAGTGTAACCCCATGCTTCCGCGGCGCAGCTTTCACTTCTCCGCAAGAAGGGGAAACAGAATTTCACACTCATGTGAACCGTATTGTATCTGTAGGCGATAAAGAAACGGAACTGGATATGTACAGCAGCAAAAATCCGAATACGACTACCGCCGCCATGCAAGCTGTCATCCTTGAACTGGAAATGCCCAAAGATGGAAAAGTCATTGCCGAATTCAATGGCAAGAAATTTGAACATACATTAGGAGAGTTGCTTGAGGGGTCACGCTCTCACTTCATGATTGGCTGGCTGAGTGAAGCGATTCTTTTCAACCGTGCTATGCCCGAAAGTTGTTTCAAGCTGGAACATTACATGGAAGATAAAGAGCCTCAACGTGATACGGACTATTACTATGTACGTGTTCGTCAACGCGACGGACAATGGGCGTGGAGTTCACCCATCTGGGCAGAAAGAGTATAAGTTGGTATATGAAAGGAAACAGTTGCTTTGTTTGTGCCAAGCCGTTGGCACAGTTGTGTCAAGCCGTTGGCACTACTATGCCAACGCGTTGGCACAAGCGTGCCAATAGGGTGGCACAAACATGGCACAGTATAAACGAATTTAAAGCATACCTGGTTATATGAAAAAAGAATACGCTATAGGAATTGATCTTGGCGGGACTTCTGTGAAATACGCTCTTATTGACAATAACGGCGTATTTCACTTTCAAGGGAAGCTACCGTCGAATGCCGACGTATCAGCCGAAGCTGTCATCGGGCAATTGATCAAGGCAGTCAATGAAGTGAAAAACTTTGCCGAAGCAAAGGGATATACAATAGCCGGTATCGGGATAGGAACACCGGGAATTGTCGATTGTACAAATCGTATCGTATTGGGAGGTGCGGAGAATATTCAAGGTTGGGAAAATCTGAAACTGGCAGACCGGATGGAAAAAGAGAGCGGACTTCCGACCCAACTGGGAAATGACGCTAATCTGATGGGACTCGGCGAAACAATGTACGGAGCCGGAAACGGAGCCACCCATGTTATCTTTCTGACTGTAGGAACCGGTATCGGTGGCGCAATCGTAATTGACGGCAAGCTTTTCAACGGATATGCCAACAGAGGTACCGAACTGGGACATGTCCCTTTAATAGCCAATGGCGAACCTTGCGCCTGCGGTTCAGCAGGGTGTCTGGAACATTATGCTTCCACTGCTGCACTGGTCCGTCGTTTCAGCAAACGGATAGCCGAAGCCGGCATATCTTATCCGAATGAAGAAATAAACGGAGAATTGATCATCCGTCTCTATAAACAAGGAGATAAGATCGCTGTCGAATCACTGGAAGAACATTGCGATTTTCTCGGACACGGTATTGCCGGATTTATCAATATCTTCAGCCCGCAAAGAGTCGTTATCGGTGGAGGACTGTCTGAAGCCGGAGATTTCTATATTCAGAAAGTAAGTGAGAAAGCCCTCCGTTATGCCATTCCCGACTGTGCCGTAAACACGGAAATTATGGCTGCTTCTTTAGGAAACAAAGCAGGAAGTATCGGAGCGGCATCACTTGTATTTACTCAACTTTCCGCTCCTAACTTAGTCAGATTATGAAGAAAAAACAGGGCTCACCCACTGATCAACAATAGGACCGTCAGCCTGAAAGAACTCTTTCTAAAAAATGATTCTAATGAAACAACGATACTACTTACTCCTATTATTTACAGCACTGCTTTCCGGCACTGGATATGCGCAGAAAAGCGTTATGCATTTAAGTCAATCCACGCTGATGCATGAAGTTCGTGAAACACCTTCTCCATTGGACGGACAACACATTGCTGTCAATCCGCCACGCTTTATGTGGCCGGATAAATTTCCTCATCTCGGAGCCGTACTGGACGGTGTAGAAGAAGAGGACTACAAACCGGAAGTTACTTACCGTATCCGGATCTCACGCGACCCGGAGTTCCAATCAGACGTAATCACCGCCGAGAGAAACTGGGCATTCTTCAACCCTTTCAAACTCTTTGAGAAAGGAAAATGGTATTGGCAACATGCCTATGTAGATAAAGATGGAAAAGAAGAGTGGTCACCTGTCTATCATTTCTATGTAGACGAACAGACACGAACATTCAATCCGCCTTCCTTACAAGAAGTATTGACTAAATTGCCTCAAAGCCACCCACGCATTCTGCTCGATGCGAAAGACTGGGATCATATCATTGAACGGAATAAAAATAATCCGGAAGCACAGCTATATATTCAAAGGGCGCAGGAATGTCTCAACCATCCGTTGAAACACCTGGAAGAAGAAATCGATACGACACAAGTAGTCAAACTGACTAACATTGTACAATACCGTTCTGCCCTGATTCGCGAAAGCCGAAAAATAGTGGACCGTGAAGAAGCAAATATCGAAGCTATGGTACGTGCTTACTTACTGACCAAAGAAGAGATTTACTACAAAGAAGGAATCAAGCGTCTTGCCGAAATCCTTTCATGGAAAAACAGCAAATACTTTGCCGGAGACTTCAACCGTTCAACCATCTTATCTATGAGCACTTCCGCCTATGACGCATGGTATAACTTGCTGACTCCGGAAGAAAAGAAACTGCTATTGAGAACTATCCGAGATAATGGCAAGAAATTCTATCATGAATACGTAAATCATCTTGAAAACCGTATTGCCGACAATCACGTCTGGCAAATGACTTTCCGTATTCTGAATATGGCAGCCTTCGCCACCTATGGAGAATTGCCGATGGCTTCTACTTGGGTAGACTACTGCTACAACGAATGGGTATCACGTCTGCCGGGACTTAACACGGACGGAGGATGGCACAATGGAGATTCTTACTTCCACGTCAATCTTCGTACGTTAATCGAAGTTCCTGCTTTCTACTCACGTATCAGTGGTTTCAACTTTTTTGCCGATCCCTGGTATAATAACAATGCGCTTTATGTAATCTACCACCAGCCTCCGTTCTCCAAATCTGCCGGACATGGTAATTCACACGAGACTAAGATGAAACCCAATGGAACACGGGTAGGCTACGCCGATGCACTGGCACGGGAATGCAACAACCCGTGGGCTGCCGCTTATGCACGTACGATCCTGCAAAAAGAACCGGACATCATGAAAAAGTCTTTCCTTGGAAAATCAGGAGATTTGACCTGGTATCGTTGTACAACCAATAAATCTCTCCCCAAAGAGGAACATTCCCTGGCGGAACTGCCTATGACGAAAGTCTTTAATGAAACCGGAATTGCAACCATGCATACTTCGCTGGGAAATATAGAAGAAAATGCTATGTTATCATTCCGCTCCAGCCCGTACGGTTCTACTTCACATGCACTTGCCAATCAGAACGCATTCAATACCTTCTACGGTGGCAAAGCTATTTTTTATAGTAGCGGACATCGTACCGGATTCACTGACGATCATTGTATGTATTCATACCGGAATACCCGTGCTCATAATAGTATTCTTGTGAACGGAATGACTCAAACTATTGGTACAGAAGGATATGGATGGATTCCACGCTGGTATGAAGGAGAAAAGATTTCGTATATGGCAGGAGATGCTTCCAATGCATATGGAAAAATCACCGCTCCTATCTGGCTGAAACGTGGTGAACTATCAGGTACTCAATATACTCCCGAAAAAGGATGGGATGAGAATAAGCTGGATTATTTCCGTCGCCATATCATCCAGCTAGGGAATACCGGTGTATATGTGATTTACGATGAATTGGAAGGTAAAGAAGCTGTCACGTGGAGTTACCTTCTACATACAGTAGAGCTCCCTATGGAGATGCAGGAACTTGGCAATGAAGTAAAAGTCACAGGAAAGAACAAGGCGGGAGGTATATCTGTCGCGCATCTTTTCAGTTCTGCTAAAACAGAGCAAGCCATTGTAGATACATTCTTCTGTGCTCCGACCAACTGGAAGAATGTAACCAATGCCCAAGGAAAAGCGGTGAAGTATCCTAACCACTGGCACTTCTCCTCCACAACTGTTCCTTGCAAGATTGCCCGTTTCCTTACTGTAATGGATACGCACGGAAATAACCGTCCGGACATGAAAGTCATCCGTAAAGGAAACACAGTACAAGTAGGTGACTGGATAATTACCTGTAATCTGACTGATAAAGGAAAATCAGCTATCAGCGTCACTAATAAAACGGAGAAAGTTTCTCTAAACTATGATGCTGGTAAAAAGGAAGGTGTAACTATTGTAACCGATCAGGTAAATGGCAAACAAGTAAATAAAGTTTTAACAGACTATTTACCGGACTTCGAAATATAATTATCAGTTCTCAATCATTAGCCCCCGATATTTATGGCATGCCAACATATCGGGGGCTATTATTATATATGCAACGATCAAACATTGAATCCTGCAAAAACGTTATATTTGCAGACAGAAATAAAAAAAGAAACAAAAAATGAAGTATATCGGAGCACATGTAAGCGCATCCGGTGGTGTGGAGTTCGCCCCCATTAATGCGCATGAGATAGGAGCAAATGCGTTTGCTCTATTTACCAAAAACCAACGTCAATGGGTGAGCAAGCCTTTGACCGAAGAAAGTATCCAACTTTTCAAAGAGAATTGTGAGAAGTACAATTTTCAGGCGGACTATATTTTACCACACGACAGTTACCTCATTAATCTGGGACATCCCGAAGAGGAAGGACTGGCGAAAAGCCGCGCTGCCTTTTTGGATGAGATGCAACGCTGCGAACAACTAGGTTTGAAACTACTCAATTTCCACCCTGGCAGTTCTCTCAATAAAATAGCGATAGAAGATTGTCTGGCACTTATCGCAGAAAGTATCAATATCACCCTTGAAAAGACTAAAGGAGTAACGGCAGTAATAGAAAACACAGCCGGACAAGGCAGTAATCTGGGAAGCGAGTTCTGGCAACTTAAATATATCATCGACCGGGTAGAAGATAAAAGCCGTGTCGGTATCTGCCTGGATACTTGCCATACATACACGGCAGGGTATGATATCGTAAATGATTATGATAAAGTGTTCGATGAGTTTGAGAAAGAAGTAGGATTCAAGTATTTACGTGGTATGCACCTGAATGATTCTAAAAAAGAATTAGGCAGTCATGTTGATCGCCATGATAACATTGGTAAAGGGTTAATCGGAAGTACGTTCTTTGAAAAATTAATGAAAGATTCAAGGTTCGACAATATGCCGCTTATTCTCGAAACACCTGATGAAAGTAAGTGGGCAGAAGAGATTTCATGGCTGAGAAGCGTTGAATAACAGAGATAACCGATCCCAATTATACAAAGAATATGCCAATAGCCGGAAGTGTATCATTCCGGTTATTGGCATAAATTAGTAACACAAATTCAGTAGATACTTCACTAATAAATATTTGCCATACTGACTAAAGGCTCATAGAGTTTCTCTATATCCTGTGAATCCATCTCTATCTGCACCTGATCGCCCGGCATCAGCCGTTGTCCTTTAGGAGCCCAATTTTTCCGGTCACGATGAACGTTAATAATAACACAACGTTCCGGCAAGCGAAGTTCATCTACTATTTTACCATCCAGATAAGAGCCACTCATGACCTCTACTGATAAAGTATAGCGGGGCTCTTCTTTAAAGGCAGGGGAGTTAATCATATCATCATATAAAATCACATTGAAGGGTTTTATCTGGAGCATCTCCGTGAAATAGTAAGTCAATCCCCCCACGACAATAGATGGATAAAAGACTTCCAGATGTCCCGTTATCTCTGTAATAAGTACGATAGCCGTCAGTGGAGTACGAACTACAGCTACAAGAAAAGCTGACATACAAATTAACATGATATAGCTGATGTTTTCATAAGCAATCACTCCCTGCCGGACCATTATCAAGGCTACGATTTGTCCCAGCAATCCTCCTGTTACCAATGTAGGGATGAAACTTCCTCCCGGCAAACCCGAAGAAAAAGAAAAGATACTGAATACAAAGTGTAGCAACATCATGCCTACAATCCAAAGAATATGTGTATCCGGACTCGTTGCCTGCAAAAGTAAGAATTGCTCTCCTCCACCAGTCAGATTGACTTCGGCCATAGAAATAAGGAAAGCGATAAAAAGGAGATATAGCATCTTCACATACTCCGGATGCTTGATGGCGGGATAAATCCGTTTAACTTGAAGAGTCGTGACGGAAAAGAACTTTCCGAAAACAGACACCACAGCTGCCAACAAGAGAAACAGCTTAACCTGTGACCAGAAAGTCATTCCCGGTACAATGGCATCGATCTGAAAATAAGGGCTGATCGGAAATATCCAACTGGCAACTCCACCCGCCACTACTCCTGCCAAAAGAGTAGTAATGGCTGTCTTTGGAGCATCAAACCGTTCAATAGATTCGATAACGAGTAAAGAAGAAGCCAATGGGGCAGCAAACGCGGCAGCTAGTCCCGCACCGGCACCTGCGGCCAATAACTGTTTTCGTTCACCAGTAAGCACTCTCCCCCATTTAGAGACCAAAAATCCTACATACGAACCAATCTGTACAGAAGGACCTTCGCGTCCTAAAGACAACCCGGTGCTTAACGCAAGTATTCCACCCACGAATTTAGCAACCAGTTCGATGAACGGATGTTTATATGCCACCCTGCCGTTAATTACTCCACGTGTTTGCGGAATGCCTCCACCCGTTATCAAGGGCATCTTCTTCACCAACCATGATACGAATATAAGAATCCCCCACATCAACAGGAATAGAGGAAGATACCAGTACCATTTAGGGTGCGAATTAAAGAAATCATGCCGAAGATTAAAGAAATACTGAAGCATATAATGATAGGGTACAGCAATAAGCCCTGTCAGTAATCCAACAAAGATACTGACAAAGTAAAGCCGCGCATCAATCAATTTAAGCTTAAAGATACGCCAGCGCCCTTTATCTTTTAATTTTTTTATCAGTCGAAACATTCAACAGGGGTTTCATTGTTTTAAATGCATGGATACAACAATGGAAACCCCGTTGAGGTTTTTGAATTTCCTTTAAAATTCAGGTGAATAACGATTTAAATAACATCTATTGTTATCTTCTTCAATGTCCCATCAGATTGAGACGCAATATAACATGTACCATAAAATAAGAACCCAGGGCATTATAATCTACATCACGAATAGCCGAGGGAGTAATGGTACGTACCAATGAAATGTCCTGGTGGAGTATATCATATATTTTAAAACGAATCAATAATTGCTTCTTTTTCAGAAACGCCTTGGAAAGTTGACTATTCCACATAAAGTTCTCGCGTGCATTCCCTTCATAGTCATAACCTTCCCGGATAAAGTAAGTCAGGTCTGTATACAGTTCTACCCCCCAGGGAAGATAAAGCTGCAACTGTGTTCCGATCTGATAATCATAAGTCTCAGTCCTCTTTTCTCCAACATTATTATACGAGCTATTATAAAGCAATCCGGCAAATCCTGTAATCTCTACCTGACGGGTTCGATAAGTTAACTGTAAGCGTTCACGGGCCGTCAAATGCTTTACTGTACTTTTCATTGGTTCCTCTCTATTCAGCGTAGTATATCCATTTTGATTTCGGTATTGTACATAAGAATAGGTGCGGAATATCCAGCTACGATTCCTGAAAGGAGTGTTCAGAGAGAAAGAACCTAAGGCCCGCCAATTACCATTCATATTCATCGGAGTCGTAACACGTCCACCCGTTTCTTCATCATAGGTCACTTGATTGGTTACACTGTTGACTGTATTCTCCACCAAAAGGGAAGCTACAATGTTGCGCTGACGCTTCGTATGATACGAATTGAAGTTTAACGTAAAAGTATTCGTGTATGAGGGCTTCAAAGCAGGATTACCGACACGGATATTCAACGGATTCGTCCGATCTTCCACCGGTTGCAAATCACGGACATTAGGCTGACGTCCTTTTCCCCGATATACTATCTGTAAGCGGGTACGCTTTGAGAATTTATATCGGAAGTTAACCGTAGGAGAGAAATTCAGAACTGATCTCTTCAAAGGCTCTTCCGGGGGATCACTCAATAAAGAATGACTGACCGACTTTTGAGGCTCCAAATCTACGCCTACATTATAATTATACTTCTTACGGGAAGTACGCACAGCCAAGTTGAGCAGATGATTGCTATATTGATTTTCAAACTGATTGCTAGCACTTTCATCATAGTCGGGAGTAAATTCTCCTAAATCCTCATTCCAATCATAAACAAAACGATCCGAATTATTCACCTTATACTGATAACTGTAACGAAGCTGAAGATGATGCATCCAAAGTAACGGTTCTACATATACAAGCTGTACCCTATAATTATATCCGTTGATATCATCTTCAATCTTTTGATTCTTACTATCTTCTCTGTCATTTTTAAAGTAATGTGTAGTAGAAAGATTCTTCCTGTCATTAGAAGAAGAATTCGTTCCATAATCTACTTTTAAGGCAACATTCCTTCCTTTCTGGCTAAGTTTACGGCTAAGTTGTAGCATCATTGTCACATTATACTGGGAATTGTGGCTTGAACCGGATGATACTTTCTCATTCAGCAGCACGTCATTCCCCCACCCTTCCTGAAAGCCTTTATTCTCTCTGTCATTGGCAGAGAAACGATATTGAGGACGAAATATCAAGGTAGTTACAGAGTCCATTTTCCATTCGAGGAAAGCATTAGCAACCAGGTTATTATTCTCCGTGCGACTATTATTCGTACTCCGGGTAATTGATTTGTCTTTTCTAATATAATTATCGACGGTGGTACGACTGTCTTCCAAACGGTCTGTTCCGACATATTGGATGTTTGAACGGAGTTTGACACGTTTCCAGTCATAAGTCGCATGCACGCCCAAAGAACGGGATGTAGTCAGTCCCATACGATTGCGGATATTCCCAGTGGAACTTGAAGATTCTTTCTGTATTTCCGAGAATCCCTGATTATTGGTATTATTGAGATTACCGATGACGGTCAACTGAGAATTATCGCGGAAACGATTCAATGTATTCGCCACCTCATAGCGATCCTTACTGCCATATCCACCCATAAAATTCTCAAGCCAACCTTGTTTCATGCCTTTCTTTACCGATAAATCAAGGATCATTTCTTCTTCTCCGTCATCAATACCTGTCAGACGCGCCAAATCCGATTGTCGTTCATAGGCTTTCAGTTTCTCTACCATTTCTACAGGAAGATTCTTTAGTGCAGCTTTCGGGTCATCGGAGAAAAACTCCTTGCCATCTACCAGAATCTTCTTCACTTCTTTGCCGTGAATCAGCAACTTGCCATCTGCATCAATCTCTCCGCCAGGAAGTTGTTTCACTAATTCTTCGAGCATAGACCCCTCAGGAGTACGGTAAGCAGAAGCATTAAACACAGTTGTATCTCCTTCTGTTATTACCATTGGCGCTTGCCCTACTACCACCGTTTCATCCAGAGCATAGCTTTCCGGTGTTAAAGATATATCTCCCAAATGGGCAGAAACAGTCTTTTGAGAATTGAATACAAGCTGATAAACAGGCTTATATCCAACGAAGGAAACATGAAGAAGCAGAGACTTATTTGGAGTCTTTCTTATGAAAGAAAGCTGAAACTTTCCATTTATATCTGTAGCTCCACCCACTAATAATGTGCTGTCCGGTAAAGACAAAAGCCGGATCGTTGCAAACGATACCGGCTGATAGGTTTCAGTATCAACTACCCGCCCGGCAAAGCTCTCTTTGCCGGACTGTGCATAGACAGCCAAACTTATCAGTAACAAGACATAACAACTAATCAAACGATACTGAAAAGAATACATCTGTCTATGCGCTTTTGTGTTGAATCAGTAAAATAAAACTATAATAAACCTAATATCTATTACTTATTCTGACCTTGATGGGGAGCGTGTTGTCTTTGCCTCTGACGATCTCCCTGCCCGGGTCTTTGGCCTTTTCTGCGGTCAAATTCTTTTCTGAATTTATTCATATTGCTCTTCTCTTGCTGATAGATCTTCATAATTTGCTTCTGAGAGAGAATCTTACTGAACTCATTATAATACTTCTCACGGATATCCAGCATTTTACGGCTTTGTGCAAACTGACCTTTCAGCATCTTGGCTATTTCCGCATCAGTCATTACAGGTCTCGGAGTTCCTTTTGCAGTCTTCGCTTCAGTACCTTGAGCAGTTTCTTTTTTCACTCTAGGCTCACGATTCATCATACGGCAATCACGTAACTCCTTCAGATATTTCTCATAAATGGGAGTAAATTTAGCAGTTGTAGCATCATCCAACATGAGTGCTTTCACCATTTGGTTGGTCTGCATCTGCATCATTTGTTCCGGTGTAGGACGTTGTTTCTTTTCTTTATTATCCTTTTCCTGAGCGGAAAGAGTCATCTGGCTTCCCATAAACAAAACCGCCAGCACCACATAAATAAATTTAGTCTTCATAATCTTCACTGTTTAATAATTATTGATTGAGTTTTAGTTTAAAAATATATCGTTTTCAGAGAAGCTGACGAGCTCTTCCAGCTCCTCATCTGATAATTCTTTGATCCATTTATCTACCGGATCAGCAGCTACATTATTATTTTCAATAGCGAGTCTGTTCGAAGTAGCCGGAACATCTGTATTCATATAGCGGAGAGACGGAGTAAACAAAATTCCCGCCAAGACCGCTGCAACAGCTATTACAGCAGGGATAATCCTCTTTAGCCGACGGTTTCTTCGTTGTTCGCCAACCGTACGTTCCAGAATCTTATGCTGTGCCTCCTCGAAAAAGTTCTCCGGAGTGCGATAAGGCGTCCGCTTACCAATATTGTCAAAATCAAAATCCTTATCCATGATGTTACCTATTTAATATGTATTCCTTTATTTTATCCTTCGCATAGTGATAATTCACTTTCAAGGTTTCAACCTTGCTATCCAACACACGTGCAATTTCTTCATATTCCAATTCATCGTAATAGCGCAAGTTGAAAACGATCCGCTGCTTTTCCGGCAAAGTCAATATGGCTTCCTGAAATTTCACAGCCAACTCATCTTCGTAGTCTATATAGTCAGAAGCTTTTAGCTTGTTCATCAGTTCTTCCTGAACCTCTTCTGCCGATATTACTTCTTCTTTACGACCATTCAATAACCGAAGACATTCATTAGTTGCAATTCTGTAAATCCATGTACTCAGCGAACTTTCATCCCGAAATTGGTCTAAATGACGGAATACACGAATAAAGACTTCCTGCAGCACATCTTCTGCATCTTCATGAGACACCACCATTCTCCGGATATAATTATATATCGGTCCCTGAAAACTGTCCACCAGTAACCTGAATCCCCGTTCGCGATCGGAAGAACAAGCTTTTCGGATTTTATCTTCGTTTATCATCTATTATTTCTGAACTTTGATTATTAGAACGTCGAAAAGGAACGAAGTTAAATGTGCAAAGAGCGATTTTACATTTATTAATAGAATGGAGAAAGTGAAGAATAAAAAAACACCTTCATAGTCTTGAAAAAGACTATGAAGGTGCTATTCATCCTTTTATATACAAGTTAGTTGCCCTAAAATCACCAGAACTTATTATGTTCTGCACTATATTCAAAGCCAACAGCTTTCAACTGACTGATAATATGTTCTTTACTTACGCCCATATCTTCGCAAAGCTCATCCAGTGAAGAATAACAATCGCGTAACTTCATATTGATGACACTAAACAGCATCATCGGATCTTTAGGTAATTCCATAATTCACAATCTTTTAAACCGAGTGCAAAGTTACAGCAATCTCACCGAATAGCAAAACAAATCAAGGACCGATTTCTTCTATTTTCAAAGAGATTCTCTCAATCAGTTTGCTAAGTTCTTCCTCCAAAGGTATCACATTGAAATCTTTCCAGAAATCTTCGTCATATCTGAAATTCATATCAGAAAAGATAGTACGTGTAGGTAATCTCTCTGCCCGAGGAAATGCAGTCACCTGTTCCGTATCCACTTTGCAAGTGATCATTTCAAACCAAATCTGCATATGCGGACTACCAGACAGCAAGCGCTTTCGTTTCACTCTGAAAGAAAGATCGCCGCGAATATGATGAATATAATAAATTCCTTGCCATGGCTTGTAAGAAATAGTATAAACCACCTTTTGCGGTATCATATTAATACCACGCGTACGCCTTTCTACAAACATTTCCGATGCTTTCTTCACACGTTGAGGATCGACCTCAAAACGAGCTTGCAACAAAGCATTTGTCTCAGCATCAATATACAAATCTCCACAGTAGAGAGGCTCGATTATCTCTTTCTTTTGTTCAAAGTGTATAACATTAACACAGCGATCATCAATGAATGTCACTCCCTGTGAAGTGTAGAGATAGCCGTTATCACCTGCATCAGGTATCAGAAATGAAGGCATATCTTTCATTATATCCATCTGAAAACATGCCTGAATGCCGGACTTTACCTTAACAAGCAGACTGTCCTTAGCTTCCACATTACTCAACCGACTCATCTTTAGCAGCTTTACCTGATCGGAAACAGAAGGGTGAGTAGCGATTTTATAAACTTTAAAGACTGCTTCAGTTAGATTCTGAACCTTATTTTTCAATAGAACCCCTTCACGGTAGAATGTTGTCAGGTAAGTGGGAGAATGAGAATAATTCTGCTCTCTTTGCCGTCCCATTTCCTTCAACAATTTATAAGGATCAACCCATTGAACCACCACTTCCTGCAGAGGGACCACCTTCGGTTCCAAACTCAAAATATTATGCCTTCCTGCCAAAACGGAAACTTCCAAAGTTTGTGAAACATATCCTATATGGGAAAACACGACCGAATCATTTTGCAAAGAATCCGGTAAAGAAAGTCTGAACTCACCTTCCTTATTAGTGACAATACCCACAGATGTCCTCCGAACTCCTACGGATGCAGAAGCGACAGGCATCCCGGTTTCCTTATCCAGCAAAGTTCCTGTAAGCATAATATTTACAGGCTGAGCAGATGCAGGGCCCGCATGCTGCTGTTTAATTTGTGTAAAAGGAGTTATCAGAATATGGGTGCCTATTACTTTAAACTCCAAACTGGTATCTCCTACAATCTCATAAATGGCCTGACGAATAGTTCGTTCTCCTTTTTGTATCTTTACCGTTGCGTCATTATTCACTACCTTGCTATCATAAATAAACAGATAACCCGACTGTTGAGAAATATAGCCTAACAGGGAGTAGACTGTTCCTTTCGTCTTGGGCAGACTGATCATGCTCTCCAGCACATCTTCTCCGGTTGCTCTTAACGTATTCGACACGAAAAAGAGTAAACACAGAATAGCCATATAGCGATAAACCAGCCTCATCTTACTTTTTTAAAAATTATTCTGCCAGCATAAATGTATCTCCCTGTCGTGTACACTTCAAGTTTAGTGCACATGCTATCAGTGTAGCCACCGTCTCTGGAGATTCGTTAGAAAACTCAACTGTCAGCTTTCTTTTTTCAAGTGCAGGAGAAGCTACACGTATCTGTAAACTTCCGGCATTCATATTCATTACTTTCAGAATGTGTTCCAAAGATTCATCCTTAAAACAGACATGTTTCAGATAACGGTTCAACTCTTCCGTATTTTCATTCGCACTAAGTAGCAGTTGCTGCGATTTCAATACCACTGTCTCACCAGCTTTGACATAGCATTCCTTATTCCCTTTTTTTAAGGTTACCCTAACAGTTCCACGTTGTACTGAGAGACGAAACGGAGCATCCTCGACACTCTTCACACTAAAAGCAGTACCCAACACCTCAATCTTCACTTGTTCGGTATCAATCCAAAAGGGTCGTTCCCTGTTCTTCGCCACATCAAAGAAAGCATCTCCCTGTAAACTGACTTCCCGTTTATCGGAAACAAAATGTTCAGGATATCGGATAGAAGTTTCCTTTGCCAAAAATACGACAGAACCATCTTCAAGAGTCGTAACCAATGTAGGAATATCTTGATTTTTCTGTGTAATAAGGCTTGGTAATTCTTCTCTTTGCCCAAATTCCCAATACAGAGTCCCCAAAACAAAACCTACTACTACCGCTGCAACAGCCCCATAGCGTACCCATATCGAAATTTTAGGTTTCCGATGATCTTCAACAAGCAAATGATCTTTGTCCAATCGGTCATACAACTGGTTCCAAGCCTGTTCCGTCTTTATTTTATGAATATCCGTTTTCATCATCTCATTTGAATATAATTTTCTATTTCTTTTCTCAAAGTTCGTAAAGTCTTCGTCATTTCCGCCTCCACCGTTTTAACGGAAAGAGAAAGCAGAAGTGCAATTTCTGCATATTTCTTTCCCTCCTCCCGGTGCATCTTAAAGATTCGCATTCTACGTTCCGGTAATTTTTCAAGGGTACTATTAATCAACTTCTGAAGTTCTTCATATTCCATCTGTTGATGAGGATCTGTAACCTGTTCCGAAGATGGTGCAGTCAATATGGACTCTCTATACCGTTCCTTCACCTCTTCATGTTCACAATATTGAATAGACTGATTACGCGTCGCTCTGTAGAGATAGCTTTTTACAGATTGAAAAATCTGTAATTGTTCCCTATCCTTCCAAAGCACATAAAACAGTTCTTCAACGATTTCCTCAGCTACCTCTATCCGTCCGGTAATGCTTGCCGCATACCAACACAGGGGAGAATAATAACAGCGAAATAATTCCTCAAACGCCTTTATGTCACCTGCTTTTATTTTTGTCAGTATGAGCAGTTCATTCAGCATACTACTATCATTTTACGATTGTTCCCAAATATAAGAAAACAATTCTGATTTTAATTAGATTGCTTTTTCAATTTATCGACAGCATGTTCCAAAGACTCCGTAGGTTCAATGATATTATAATTTCCCCAAAAATCTTCACTCCAGTAGTTTCCTACTTTATCGTAGAAAATCTGATTAGAAGCGAACACTTTATTCCTCGAAATCATTTCGGATGGATTCTCTCTCCTGTCCGTCACCACCATTTCTGATGTTACCGCATAATTCGTAGAGAAAAGTCTCCGTTTCCAGTCACATTTAAAACGAATATCATTTCGGATATAGTTCAGATATATCCTTCCATCAATCGTTTTATAAGTAATCAGAAAAGATAATTCCTGTGGTTTGAATCTCAACCCAAGTGGCTTTTGATGAAGAATAGCAGCAATCGCCTTCGATTTATTCTGCATATCCAGATCCATTTCGACACGTGTAAACGACAGGTTATCACAATCTACATACAATTTTCCATGAAATAACGCATAAGGTAAAAGAACTCTCGGACGGAAATTAATAACATATTGTATCCGGTTATCTATCAGTGCGGATTCACTCATCCAGAACTCATAGTTATTCAGTTCTTCCAGTTCCAGCAAGGCTTCTTTATTCTTCACGATATCCAAAACGACCGATATATTAGGACCACCCATAACCTTTACTGCTAATGTATCACTAGCTTTTTGACTTAACAAACGGCGTCCCTTCAGAACTTGCAATTTATCATCATCCGTAGTACGGTTGGTATATGCCGTTTTCGATACATCAAGTACAGCTTCCGATACACTGATATAACGGCGTCCTTTCTGCACAGTCTCCCGATAAAAACAAGTAAGCATGTTCCGGTTCGCACTATAATTTACCGAAATCTTCTCCATCGCCTTTTCTATGATCGTACGCGGATTACTGGCATAAACTACCACTTCATTCAACTGATTAGTATGAGGAATCATCCAGACCGTCAGTTTTGAGGCATTATGCTTATCCAAAGACACATGACTATTGATATAGCCAATATGAGATATTTCCAGTTCGCGCGGAACCTCCTCTTTTTTTACTTTCAGAGCAAATTCTCCCTCTGCATTTGTCACCGTACCAATATTGCTCCCCTGAACAGATACATTCACGTTTTCAAGCGTTTTTCTATTCTGCTTATCCTTCACCATCCCAACGATCGTGTAATAATCTCCCGCATCTTGCGCCCATATATCAGCATTCCCTATCCATAGAAAAGCTAATAACCATCCAACCCAAAGTATAACAGACTTTTTCATCTTAATAGAGTTTTAAAGTTAATAATTCCTGCTTCTATCAATAAGATCGTTCAAGCCGCCAATACCCTATTGTTTGAAATAAAAAAAATCAGTATCTTGTCCCACCAATAAAAAATTGAATGAATACTATCAATACGATTGCTCCCTGCGGAATGAATTGTGCATTATGCTATGCCTTTCAGGATAGAAAAAAACCTTGCTCCGGCTGCCGGAGTAAAATGGCAGAAGTACGCAAAAATTGCCGAAACTGCTTAATTCTCTCGTGTGATAAAAAAGAGTACTATTGCTTCGAATGTTCAATTTTCCCATGCAGACGGTTAAAATCGTTGGATGCAAGATACCGTATTAAATATGGCATGAGCATGCTTGAGAATCTTATATTCATAAAAGAAAAAGGAGAAAAACATTTTCAGATTGCCCAAAATCAGAAATATACTTGTCTTGATTGCGGCAATCTCCGGACTGTACATTATAAATATTGTTTCAATTGTAAACAAGAAAATAATCACATAAACAAATGATTAATTATGATACGTAAATTAAATAAGACAGAATTTCATCAGGCAGTAGCTGTAGCATTAGAAGTGTATTTGCAATGCGGTCAAGATGATTTCGACGACGAAGGTCTTGAAGCTTTCAAAAGTTTCATCTTCAATGACGAGCGAATGAATGAACTCAGAATTTATGGGGCTTTCGAAGAAAATCGATTGGTTGGCATCATGGGAACCAAAAATAAGGGCAAGCACATTTCTTTATTTTTCATCAACAAGGACTTCCATAGAAAAGGAATCGGTAAACAACTTTTCGATTACTCACAATATGATTGTCCGGCAAATGAAATAACAGTTAACTCATCTACATATGCTATCAAGTTTTACGAATCACTGGGATTTGAAAAAACAGACGACAGACAACAAACAAACGGAATCAGATATACTCCAATGAAATTCGTCCCAAACAAATAAGAAAAGAAACGCCATCATTCCACTTTGATCTTGCCAGACTCAAATCTAATTGTTAATTATACTTTCATATATATTTCGTATAAAAATAGTTTCTACCTTTGTAGCCGTTATGACGAAATATATATTCTGTATATTATTTAGTATATTTCTGATATGGGGATGCAGTTTAATTCCCGATAAAGAACTACAGGAGTTCCGGACAGAAGCCGGTACTACAGCTATACAATCCCATACCCAACTACAGAATTATAGATCTAAAGCAGTCGTTAAACAATCGGGTAAAGAAAAAAGCTTCTTCCAAGCAGGGAAATATGATGGAAAATATGATTGTAATATTGCTGACGGTATTTTAGGAAACTCACTTTTATCTCGTACCACTTCTGTTTCCAAAATCCTAAGATTCAGCGTTTCTTCCGTCACAATTCGGATACTAAGTTCCTTAAAATATCAATTTCCAAAAGAAAAATGGACTGGTCTCCCCTACTATACAAATCTCACCAAATTCTCATATAGATATTACGTCTATACACTAGGACGAATACTTATTTAATATCTCTTTTCCTTCTATGGGATGAGATGAGTGTATCTTCATGCCCATTTTATCCCTTTATATTCAAGGTAAGAAAGCAAGAAGAGTCTTTTCCATTACCGGGAATATGCATACGATTTCTCTTTTACATATTAATAACTGATATATAATGGAATTTATATTAGACTTTATTCTCCACATTGATCAATACATGATTAGTATAGTGCAGGATTACCATACTTGGGCATACGCTATCCTATTCATTATTATATTTTGCGAAACCGGGCTTGTACTCACCCCCTTTCTTCCTGGTGATTCTTTACTTTTCGTTGCAGGAGCCATTTCCGCATTACCCAGTATGTCGATCGATATCCATATTCTTGTTTTAATCTTATTTGCAGCAGCCGTATTAGGTGACTCCTGCAACTACATGATCGGACATTTTTTCGGACGCAAACTTTTTCATAATCCCAACTCCAGGATATTCAAACAAAGTTATCTTGATAAAACGCATGAATTTTATAAAAAATATGGTGGGAAAACGATTATTCTCGCCCGCTTTGTGCCTATCGTCCGCACTTTTGCTCCATTTGTAGCCGGAATGGGAAAAATGCATTACTATTACTTTATGATCTACAATCTGACAGGTGGGGCCATATGGGTAGTTTTATTTTGCTATGCAGGCTACTTCTTTGGCGATCTGCCGTTCGTACAGGAAAATCTTAAACTCTTGATTATCGCTATTATATTTATTTCAATATTACCTGCAATAATAGAAGTATTACGAGCGAAGTTAGGATCGAAGCAATAAAAAACTTTATTTATTTGTTTATTAATAACAACGACCATCAAATTAAACATCTCAAAAACAATTTAATGTACTCATATTTATGAAAAATTCTTTTTTTAGTAAATTCACGCCCAAAGAACCAAAGTTCTTTCCTCTGCTGAAGCAGTTATCAGATGTTTTATCTGCCTCATCCATTCTACTTGTAGAAAGTCTGCAACATGATCTACCAACAGAAAGAGCTGACTACTACAAGCAAATAAAAGATATGGAACGCGAAGGCGACCGGTTGACTCATTTAATCTTTGATGAGTTAAGCACCACATTCATCACTCCCTTCGACCGTGAAGATATCCACGATCTGGCTTCCTGTATGGACGATGTTATTGACGGAATCAACAGTAGCGCCAAACGAATTGTAATCTATAATCCTCGCCCCATTTCTGAAAGTGGAAAAGAACTGAGCCGTCTGATTCATGAAGAGGCGATTAATATAGGTAAAGCTATGGATGAACTGGAAACCTTCCGCAAAAATCCAAAACCGTTACGCGAGTACTGCTCTAGATTACATGATATAGAGAATCAGGCGGACGATGTTTACGAACTCTTTATCACTAAACTCTTTGAAGAAGAAAAAGACTGTATCGAACTGATTAAGATTAAAGAGATCATGCATGAGCTGGAAAAGACAACCGATGCAGCTGAACATGTAGGCAAAATATTGAAAAACCTGATCGTAAAGTATTCATAAAATCAGAGCAAGACACATGGAATTATTAGTGATTATCATTATACTGGCTCTGATATTCGATTATATCAACGGCTTTCATGATGCGGCAAATTCGATAGCTACCATCGTATCAACCAAAGTACTGACTCCTTTCCAAGCAGTATTATGGGCAGCATTCTTTAACTTCGTTGCGTTTTTCATAGCCAAATATATTATAGGGGGCTTTGGTATAGCAAACACTGTGTCAAAAACGGTTGTAGAGCAATATATCACACTGCCTATCATTCTGGCAGGTATCATTGCCGCTATTTCCTGGAACCTGATTACTTGGTGGAAAGGTATTCCATCTTCCTCTTCCCATACGCTTATCGGTGGTTTTGCAGGAGCTGCCATCATGGCAAATGGTTTTGAAGCTATCCAACTCAACATCATTCTTAAAATCGCAGCTTTTATCTTTCTGGCTCCATTCATAGGTATGGTTATCGCTTTTGGATTCACTCTGCTTGTACTCTATATCTGCCGACGTGCCAATCCGCATACTGCGGAAATGTGGTTCAAAAGATTACAGTTGGTTTCTTCGGCCATGTTCAGTGTGGGACATGGCTTGAATGATTCCCAAAAGGTAATGGGTATTATCGCCGCCGCAATGATAGCCGCTCACTCCATGGGTTTAGGAATCGGTATAAACAGCATTTCTGATCTACCGGACTGGGTAGCGTTCTCCTGTTTTACAGCTATCTCACTGGGAACCATGTCCGGAGGATGGAAAATTGTAAAAACAATGGGAACGAGAATTACCAAAGTAACTCCATTGGAAGGTATGATTGCTGAAACTGCAGGAGCTTTTACACTTTATATCACAGAAATGCTGAAAATTCCTGTAAGCACGACTCATACGATCACCGGAGCAATTATCGGGGTCGGAGCAACCAAACGTTTATCTGCTGTTCGCTGGGGAGTGACTAAAAGCCTCATGACTGCATGGGTGCTTACTATCCCTGTCAGTGGACTCTTGGCTGCAATTGTTTATTTAATAGTATCACTATTTCTGAAATAAAAATCACATATAGGAATTAAAAAAACAAAAGAGCTGTAAGTTATAAACTTACAGCTCTTCCTTTTATATATTAATCATTTTACTTCACTTCCTCGAAGTCAGCATCCTGAACGTTATCGCCATGCTTGCTATTATCCTGACCAGCATTCTGACCTGCATTCATATCAGGACCAGCCTGTGCACCACCTTGGGCACCCTGTTGTGCATACATTTCAGCACTTGCAGCCTGGAACGCAGTATTGATTTCTGCCATAGCCGTATCAATAGCAGCCAAATCCTGAGCCTTGTGAGCATCTTTCAGTTTCTGCAAAGCAGCTTCAATCGGAGCTTTTTTATCAGCAGGCAACTTATCACCTAATTCTTTCAGCTGATTTTCTGTCTGGAAGATTACACTGTCAGCCTGATTCAACTTATCAATCTTTTCACGTTCTTTCTTGTCTGCTTCTGCATTAGCTTCAGCTTCAGCCTTCATCTTTTCGATTTCTTCCTTGCTCAAACCGCTGGAAGCTTCGATACGGATTGCCTGTTCCTTACCCGTAGCCTTATCCTTAGCAGATACCTTCAAGATACCATTCGCATCGATATCAAATGTAACCTCAATCTGAGGAACACCACGACGAGCCGGAGCGATACCTGACAAGTTGAACTGGCCAATTGACTTATTCTGAGCAGCCATCGGACGTTCTCCCTGCAATACGTGAATCGTTACTTCACTCTGATTATCAGCAGCAGTAGAGAATGTTTCACTCTTACGAGCCGGAATTGTAGTGTTAGCATCGATTAACTTCGTCATCACACCACCCAATGTTTCGATACCCATTGACAACGGAGTAACATCCAACAATACTACACCCTTGATTTCATCTGTCAAAACAGCACCCTGTACAGCAGCACCGACAGCTACTACTTCATCCGGGTTCACGCCTTTAGAAGGAGTCTTTCCGAAGAAATCTTCTACCAGTTTCTGTACAGCAGGGATACGAGAAGAACCACCCACAAGGATTACTTCATCAATGTCAGAGTTGCTCAAACCAGCATCGCTCATTGCTTTCTTACATGGTTCCAGACAAGCCTGAATCAATCCGTGAGCCAATGATTCGAATTTTGCACGAGTCAGAGTCTTAACCAAGTGCTTAGGTACACCATTTACCGGCATAATGTACGGCAAGTTGATTTCTGTGCTTGTTGAAGAAGAAAGTTCAATCTTAGCTTTTTCTGCAGCTTCTTTCAGACGTTGTAAAGCCATCGGGTCCTGGGTCAGGTCAGCGCCTTCGTCATTTTTGAATTCCTGTACCAACCAATTGATGATTACCTGGTCAAAGTCATCACCACCCAAGTGAGTATCACCATTGGTAGAAAGAACTTCAAATACACCACCACCAAATTCAAGGATAGAGATATCAAATGTACCACCACCAAGGTCGAATACGGCAATCTTCATATCTTTGTGAGCCTTATCCAGACCGTAAGCAAGAGCTGCGGCAGTCGGTTCGTTTACAATACGTTTTACTTCCAGACCTGCAATTTGTCCGGCTTCTTTAGTAGCCTGACGTTGAGAGTCAGAGAAATATGCAGGAACAGTGATGACTGCTTCTGTAACTTCTTGTCCCAGATAGTCTTCAGCAGTCTTCTTCATTTTCTGAAGAATCATTGCAGAGATTTCCTGCGGAGTATACAGACGTCCGTCAATATCAACACGCGGAGTGTTGTTATCACCTTTCACTACTTTATAAGGAACACGTTCAACTTCTTTTTGTACCTGATCCCAATTTTCACCCATGAAACGTTTGATTGAGAAGATCGTACGTGTAGGATTAGTAATAGCCTGACGCTTAGCAGGATCACCTACCTTACGTTCGCCACCATCTACAAAAGCAACTACAGAAGGAGTTGTACGCTTACCTTCGCTGTTTGCAATTACTACAGGTTCGTTGCCTTCGAATACGGCAACACAAGAGTTTGTTGTTCCTAAGTCAATACCAATAATTTTTCCCATGATCGTTATTCTTTTTATTTATTATTATTCAATTTCTTTTTGTCCGGTTGTTTTCTTTCTCTTTGTAAGAGCTTTCAAACGGACGCTTATTAAAAAACAAACCATGTGCCAAAAAGAAATCAGACGGATACATGACATATTTTCTGCCAAAACGACAGTTTCAAATCTAAATTACTGCTGGCAGAGTCATACAGAAGCCGGGCAGCAACTGCTTCTTTAAACAAATGGAAACGGCTCTGGTTCAATAAAGAAAACGAATTCATCAGAAAGGAATAAAAAAATATGCCTATGTCGTCATGTGCGACACAGGCATACCTATATTATATAATATACTCTCAGTATTACTTTTCAAGAACCATCACCAACGCATTGTTCGCATCGTACAGACCAATGCCGCCACCGGACAGTTTATCAAATGACTTCACTTCATTCAAAGCTTTCAAAACCTTGCCTTCCACTTCCATATCGGGACAAGCCATCATTGTACTTGCTACTCCCGGGAAAGAGATTGATTTGGCATTGCTCGTACTGGTTTCAAAACCGCCGTTGATCAGGTTGCATCCTGCATTGCCATGAATTGTTTTCTTTTTCACGTCAAAAGCAATAAAAGGCTGCTTCTCCATTCCCGAAGGAATTGCTTCACCATTTACTTCTTTAATCTTCCATTCTCCGTTCAATACAGAAAGTTTCACATCAGCCTCCTTTTTTTCAAGAACAACAACCGGACGATTGGAATCGTTGCACAAATACATCTTATCTTTACCGGCTTTCTTATAACCTTTCACCTGTGCCAGAGCCCCCAGTACATTTCTCTCGGTAGTCATATCCGGACACATCATTTTGGTGCCGGCTATTCCTTTAAAGTCAATGCTACCCGGCTTTGCATTTACGTCAAAGCTACCCATCATACGGTTACATCCACTGTTGCCCGACAGTCTGCCGGTTGCAGTATCAAAAGTAATAAAGGGAAGGTTTCTGCTTTCGCCCGGAGTTACTTTCGAGCCGTTAACTTCTATAATATTCCATTCGCCATTGATAGAAGACAAAGGGATTGCCTTCTCTACAGAGCGGCATGAAAACATTGCAAGTACTGTGCTGGCAATGCAAATTGAAACAAATACTTTTTTCATTTTGTTATAACGTTTAAGTTAAATCGTGGGCAAAGATATCAAAAAGATTGGAATATTCCATCTTATGCGATATAAAATACATACATTTGCCATTAGTTATAAAACAAACAATAGATTACAAAGTTCACCAAAAGTAAAAAAATATGAGAGTAACAGCCTTATTCTTTATTTTATTGTGTTGTAGTATATCCTATACCACAGCTCAAAACGATTATCTTGTCGCAACTTCTCCGAGTCAGGAAATTTCTTCCAGTAAAGAAGAATTATTCATTAAAGAGAACTTTCCCCTACAACTTCTTTGTAAATGGGCGCCGGGAATGAAATTCATGTTCGTCCCCTCCCAACGTGACATGTTTCTCCCCACACTTTCGGTATACGACACAGAAAAGGGTACCGACAACAGTTCACTGAAACATAAGATTCTCACCTTTGCCGGTACTGAAGAAAAAATTCAAGAATTATCAAATAGCACCAGCTATACCACCCGATTTATCTTCGAGTGCGAAGGAGGAAAGTATTATTATGAGATAAAAAACGTACGCCTGGAAGAAATATGTGAAAAAAATCCTCGTGCATATATCAATGGATTGGTTTATCTGAAGGACGTAGATACCGCTAAAGAACTGCTGACTGGAAAAAAGATATATATTCAATCCGATATGGCACGAGTGGACGATGCCAACAGTTATTCCGGTTACCGGGAAGTTCCCATTCCCGTCAACACGGAAGCAATCGTTACTGCAATAGGAGTCGGCAGTCAAGCATATCCTGTGAAAATTGTATTTCAAGACTCACAAGAGCGCTCCTATTATCTGGAAGTTGCTCTCTCACGCACCAATTCGGGTATGGACGTAAATGATTTTCAAGCAGAAAAGAAAATGAGATACTTCTCTAATGCCATTAGTTTCAGTAATAAAAAGTCGGGGAATCTGGAGGCATTGAAAGACAGATACATGGACTTGACTGTCTACCCCAAACAAACATTAACCGTCAAAAGAATATTCGGTCTTGAAAGTAAGCAGATGGAGGCTCGTGTACATTTGCCGCGCTATACTGTTTTGAAAATAAAAGAAATAACCACCTCCTCTCCCGGCAGTCTGGCCATTTTATCGTTGGAAGACCAGCAAGGGGCACTTTATATAACAGAAGTTGACCTAAAATACGATGTGATCGTTAAAAACGAGAACTATATTGAAGACCTTTTCGGTTTCGGGGATATGAAGCAGAAATATCCGGCTATCACCGAAGAACGCTGGAAAATCATTGCACGAGGCGAGCTGGAAGAAGGCATGAGTGCCGATGAATGCCGCCTGTCGATAGGCAATCCGGTTGACATACAACTGAAAAAAGACAGCCGTTTTGAAACCTGGTTCTACAACGGAAGAACACTGGAATTTGAAAATGGTACCTTGCAACGTTTCAAATAAAAAGGAGTACCGACGCTATGATTATCTGAAAATAATCACGTATATTTGCCAAACTAACGATTCTAAAATCTTAATTTTTGATTTATAATATATTAATTAAAAGAAATGGGTAGAGTTCTTATTATCGGTGCAGGCGGTGTTGGTACTGTCGTAGCACACAAAGTGGCACAAAATGCCGATGTATTCACAGACATCATGATTGCCAGCCGTACAAAGGAGAAATGCGATAATATCGTCAAAGCTATAGGCAATCCCAATATAAAAACGGCTAAAGTCGATGCTGACAATGTAGACGAACTGGTAGCTTTATTCAATGACTTTAAACCGGAAATGGTGATTAACGTTGCTCTTCCTTATCAGGACCTTACCATAATGGAGGCCTGTCTGAAAGCAGGAGTCAATTATCTGGATACCGCAAATTACGAGCCGAAAGATGAAGCTCATTTTGAATACAGCTGGCAATGGGCCTACCACGACCGCTTCAAAGAAGCCGGTCTGACAGCTATCCTTGGTTGCGGATTCGACCCGGGAGTCAGCGGCATCTATACTGCCTATGCAGCAAAGCATTACTTCGACGAAATTCAATATCTGGACATTGTGGACTGTAATGCCGGTAATCATCATAAAGCATTTGCTACAAACTTCAATCCGGAAATAAACATCCGCGAAATTACCCAAAACGGACGTTATTATGAAAACGGACAATGGGTAACAACCGGTCCGTTGGAAATTCATAAGGACCTGACTTATCCAAACATCGGTCCGCGTGATTCTTATCTTCTTTATCATGAAGAACTGGAATCATTGGTAAAACACTTCCCGACAATCAAACGCGCACGTTTCTGGATGACTTTCGGACAAGAGTATCTGACTCATTTACGTGTCATCCAAAATATAGGTATGGCCCGTATCGACGAAGTTGACTATAACGGAACGAAAATCGTACCATTGCAATTCCTGAAAGCCGTATTGCCCAATCCGCAGGATTTGGGTGAGAACTACGAAGGAGAAACTTCTATCGGCTGTCGTATTCGTGGTATCAAAGACGGAAAAGAACGTACTTATTACGTATACAACAACTGCAGTCATCAAGAAGCTTACAAAGAAACTGGTATGCAGGGTGTAAGCTATACCACTGGAGTTCCGGCAATGATCGGTGCAATGATGTTCTTCAAAGGCGAATGGAAACGTCCGGGTGTGAACAATGTAGAAGAATTCAATCCGGACCCATTTATGGAACAACTCAACAAACAAGGATTGCCTTGGCACGAAGTGTTCGATAAAGACCTGGAATTATAAAGAGATTGTTTAAAAAGAAAGTTTATGATTAACGTAGGAGATAAAGCACCGGAAATCTTAGGCACCAATGAAAAAGGTGAAGAGATCAGACTAAGTGCTTACCAAGGAAAAAAAATAGTGCTGTATTTCTATCCGAAAGACAGCACATCAGGTTGCACGGCACAAGCATGCAGCCTGCGCGACAACTATTCCGAACTGCGTAAGGCTGGTTATGAAGTAATCGGCGTCAGCGTAGACAACGAGAAGTCGCACCAGAAATTCATTGAAAAAAACAATCTTCCCTTCACACTGATAGCCGATACCGACAAGAAACTGGTAGAAGAATTTGGTGTATGGGGAGAAAAGAAACTGTATGGCCGTGCTTATATGGGAACCCTCCGTACGACCTTCCTGATCAACGAAGAAGGAATTGTAGAACGGATTATCACCCCGAAAGAAGTGAAAACCAAAGAACATGCCGCACAGATTTTGAATCAATAAATCCATCAATTAGAAGAATAAGGTATGGCAAAGAAAGACGAACTTAATTTTGAAACAGATAATAAAATGGCATCAAGCGAAAAACTAAAAGCCTTACAGGCCGCCATGGAAAAGATAGAAAAAAACTTCGGTAAAGGTTCTATCATGAAAATGGGCGATGATAGTGTTGAACAAGTAGAAGTGATTCCTACCGGCTCCATTGCTTTAAATGTAGCACTCGGCGTAGGTGGGTATCCCCGGGGAAGAATCATCGAAATCTATGGTCCGGAATCTTCCGGTAAAACGACATTGGCTATCCATGCCATTGCCGAAGCGCAAAAAGCCGGTGGTATCGCAGCTTTCATTGACGCTGAGCATGCTTTCGACCGTTTCTATGCAGCGAAACTAGGTGTGGATGTGGATAATCTCTGGATTTCCCAACCAGACAACGGTGAACAGGCTTTGGAAATAGCCGAGCAACTAATCCGTTCTTCCGCTATTGATATCATTGTAATAGACTCTGTTGCAGCATTAACCCCAAAAGCAGAAATTGAAGGTGACATGGGTGATAACAAAGTAGGTCTACAGGCACGCCTGATGTCACAGGCTTTGCGTAAATTGACCGGTACAGTCAGCAAGACACGTACGACTTGTATATTTATCAATCAACTTCGTGAAAAAATTGGTGTTATGTTTGGTAATCCGGAAACAACAACAGGTGGTAACGCATTGAAATTCTATGCTTCTGTACGTATAGATATCCGTGGCAGCCAGCCAATCAAGGATGGTGAAGAAGTGCTTGGTAAGTTAACCAAAGTGAAAGTAGTAAAGAACAAAGTAGCACCTCCTTTCCGCAAAGCTGAATTCGACATTATGTTTGGTGAAGGTATCTCCCACTCCGGAGAAATCATCGACTTGGGTGCCGAATTGGGAATTATCAAGAAGAGTGGTTCATGGTATAGCTATAATGATACTAAACTAGGTCAAGGACGTGATGCAGCCAAAGTTTGTATCAAAGATAATCCGGAACTGGCAGAAGAACTGGAAGGACTGATCTTCGAAGAACTGAAGAAAAAATAATCCGGGGCTCTTACGGATACTAAAAATAAAAGTGGAGGAATCACCGTATGAACCGGTATTCCTCCACTTTTTTATGGTATATTACTCTCTATTTGTCTACGGCTTTACACAAAGTAAATATAAGCCAATGTGCTCAAACTAATTACTACCCAAAGTAGTACTCCTTGAATCAGAGGTTTGACTCCGACATTTTTCAATACATCGATAGAAAGAGAAGCACCGATAAAGAACATTGTAATAGTCAGTGTTTTGCGGGCAATTCCATTGATAGCTGCGCCTAAAGCCGGTACTCCGTCAAGCAAATAGGTATTTACTACCATTGCCAGGATAAAGAAAAAGATAAACCAAGGAATACTAATCTTCTGTCCTTTGCTCCTAAATATAAAGGAAGTGGCGAAGGCTATCGGAATAATCCAAAGTGCACGAGTCAGCTTAATAGTAGTAGCCACCTTCAAAGCTTCCTCACCATAGGCAGCACCGGCTCCTACTACGGAACTCGTATCATGAATAGCAATAGCCGCCCATGTACCAAATTCATGCTGACTCATATTTAATGCATGACCGATCATCGGGAAAATAAACAGTGCGATAGCATTCAAAACGAAGATTGTGCCCAATGCAACAGACATTTCACTGTCCTTAGCTTTCAGCACCGGCCCTACTGCTGCAATAGCACTACCACCACAAATAGCAGTTCCCGAACTGATGAGATAAGAAGTATTCCGGTCGATCTTAAAGAGTTTGCGTCCGATGAACCAACCAATCAATAAGGTACCCACTACCGAAATAACGGTAAACTCCATACCTTCTTTGCCGGAAGCCAGAGCTGAATGAAGATTCATCCCAAATCCTAAGCCAACAACTGAATATTGCAATAAATATTTGGAAGTCTTTTTATTAAATTTCGGATGAGCCTGTCCACAGGTCAACGCAAAAATCAGTCCCAAAAATAAAGCAACCGGAGGAGTAACCCATGCCGACCAAGCCTGTAGCCCCGGAATATAATCTAAAAACAGAAAGAAAGTCAAAGTAGAAAGCAGTGCGACATAAATTGTCTTGTTGTTTGCCTGCAACGTTTTTGTAGCTGTTGAAATCATATTTTTATCTTTAATTATTTTTCTGGGCACAAAGGTACGGCAAACAATCAAGACAGACTAATCGTTTCTAATTATGAGTTATAACTTTTAGTTATAAGAAGAGGGGAATCACTTTTCAATTCTATACCGTCACAATATCTTTTCCAAAAGGAGACAATGCCAAAGCCGCCAATTTGAAATGTTGTAAACCAAAGGGAATACCAATAATAGTGATACACAAAATTGCTCCAAAAACTAAATGTGACAGACAAATCCAAATGCCTCCCAAGAATATCCATAAAATATTCATCAATACATAAAGGCAGCCACCGGAACGCTGTCCACTCCTCACTTCTTTCCCAAAAGGCCATAAAGCAAGCCCGCCCAACTTTAATGTCTGTATGCCAAAAGGGATACCGATAATGGTAATCATCATCAGCAAACTTGAAATAAGATATTCCACTGCGGTAAAAATTCCACCTAGCAATAGCCACAATAAATTCATCAAACAGCCCATATTATAGTAATATCTAATTTTACTTTCAACTAAGATAAAAACAAAGATAAAGAAGAAATATGAGAATTGAATACAATTATAAGATAAATCATTCTTTCACTGGTCTAATTGCCATTTTAACCATACTTGCATTCCAACTGCCATTATAATAATAACTTGTCGAATTATAATAGAAAACATAGCCAAAGCGCCCGTAGGTATCACTATAAGATTCTCCAGTCCAATAATATCCACTGCTTTTGTCCATGATTTGCGTCGTTCCTATCGGACCACTTGCTGGAAGTTCATAGCCTGTAGAAGGCAGAAAGATACTATTTCCATTACCTCCTGTTACTTTCATACCGCTTACCCCGTTTACAGTCGCTCTTGTCCATGTACATTTCTTTATCAAGTCTATCTGCTCAGCCTTATTCGGTAATCTCCATGTCCCACCCCAGGTTGCACGCACTATATCATACTTAGTCCCACAAATATTATCAATATTTGGAGCTACATAATTGGGCATAATTCCACTATTAGTAACATCTCCCCACAGATAATATCCACCTTGTTCTGAAGATGCTGTAGCTCCCAAATTGAATGAAGCCCATTTCACACTAAGCCCTAAATTCACGGCTTTATATGGCGATTGTTCTCCCAAAGGAATAACTATTTCTGTTCCATCTTTAAGTACAATTCTTAATTCGTCTTCTGTTACTTCTACAGACTCAAAAAACGAATCACCATCTTTTCCAGAAGCCTTTATTGCCTTTCCGCTTTCATCAAGCAATTTGGAATAAGTATAGCCATTATCATAACTTATAATCCAATATCCATCAGAATCTGCCTTCAAGAGTGGAGTAACAGCATCCATTCCTGATGCAGGAATCTTATTTCCATTAACATCATTAAGCCATGTTGTTTCACCATTAATAGTCTGTACCCAATAGTATCTACCATTGTAATAGCGTACATTGATTACTGGAGCATCCTTACCATCTACTCCATCCTTTCCATCAGAAATTATTACCCGTGAACCATCTGAAAATGTGAGTACATAATCCTCCCCAGATGCAGTAACATTGGTTAAATACAACCTACTTTGAAGTACCCCTACAATAGCACTGATTGATGTGATATCATCGTTCAATGCTTTCAATTGCTTTTCAATAGAGGTAACCCTATCATCTAAAGAATTAACTTTATCCCATAACTCGCCATCATCGTATTCGCTACACGCCGTTATGCAAATTAACAATAACACTAACTGGCTAATAAATTTAAACGCTTTCATTTGTTTCATTTTTATTAAATTATTATATTGTTTATTCGATTCCCACATAGAAAAATCATCAGGGCATTTCCTTTTTACTTCAAATCAAAAGAGCCAAACTTTCCCGTATGTAGAACAGCTAACATTTTTAAATAACCTTTCATCACTACAGCTGAAGTTATTTTTCACAATAGGCATACCAACATATATTGTGTACAAATATTACACATCCATTTTTAAGTCTATAGTTAAGAATGCTGCATCTAATATAAACTCATATTCGTTTTGAATGATGTCGGGTAATAAATAATCTTCTTTACCTGGCATATTTTCAAGAATAACAGCATCAGATATATTCAGATTAAGACGAATCTTCTTAAAAAAGTAAACTTCCGAATATTCTACTTTATTATCAGCCTCTATCATTTGAATGGCAATTCTCACAATATTTAATTCCTGCATCTCTGTCAAAGACAAATTAGCAATATCTTTCAAGTAAGTATTCAAAAACAAGACACCTTTTTGATTTATCTCTGCGACATATTCATTCAACTTACTTTCTACATCCAAATGCAAGAACAGTTCATTATTAGATGTGTATTCCCTTATAAGCTCTAATTCTTCGGGAGCAATATCTCCATCACACGCCATACAGCAAAATGCTGTTTTCAAATATAGTTCATTTGTTTCCATAATATCATTAATTAAATCCAACCTTTTTTCTTTTATTATCTGTACTTACTCCTAAAAACTTATCTCTGATAACTTCATGTTGATGTATGACCTCTATTGAGATACTGGGTTTGGAATTTCCAATCACTTCCTCCAATGCAGCCATCGTAATCTTTCTCTCCTTTCTGCGAAAAGTCAAACGGGCTGCCATATCAACAATCAATTTTATATCCGCTGAAATATAGTTTTCGGTTAGCAATGCAAGTCTTTCATAATCAATACCGAAATCGACTTTTCGCTTTTGCAAATTTAATTCAAACATTCTTTTACGTGTTTCTTTATCCGGTTGAGGGATATAGTATTTCAATTCCAAACGCCCTGCACGCAAAGCGGCATTATCTATTTCTGTAGGCTTATTGGTAGCTCCAATAACCAAAACGCCATCTTGTCCACAGTTATTCAACTGCGCTAAGAATTCATTTACCTCCCCTGCTTCACTCACATTAGTTTGCCTACTACGATCTTTAATCATGGCATCTATCTCATCGAAAAACAAGATTGTTGGTGCATTCTTACGAGCATCATCAAAAATTGCAGCTATTTTACCCTGTCCGCCATGAATGTACGGAGATGCTACATCCGAACATTTGATATACCTATAATTAAGTCCAGCTTCCTCAGCAAACTTTTCCGCAAAAAATGTCTTTCCACATCCCGGAGGACCATAAAATAATAAACCGTTAGGTATAAACAGACCTAATTCTTTTGCTTGCTCCGAATGTTGCAACAAGTCAATGACATCAGACTGAAGTTGTTCTTTCAGTTCCGTCATACCTGCTACATCAGCAAAGCCATTACCCTCTTTTTTCATAGAAGTACTACTCGAAGTCATCTTTTTTCCTTTCTCAGATTGCTCCGACTGAATCTTTACTTTACCATCCAAAGCATCAAGGAACTCATCTGCTGTTTTAAAGCGATTATCAACATCCGATGACAATGCTTTACATACAGTATTTATAAGCTGCTCATCCAGCTCAAACTTGTTCATTTCAAGTATTTTCAGAGGTTTCTTTCTTACCTTTAGAGCAGCATCTATCAAAGAAGTCTGGTTTAACTGAAATGGAGATAAATCAGTAAAATAAGGTGGCAGACCAAACAATAGATGATACAACATCGCTCCTACCGAAAACAAATCACTTTGCAGAGAAAAAATACCATTAAATGCTTCCGAAGCGACATAAAACGGACTTATTCCCTCGTTAATATAAGCATTGTTACTCTGATCTATATATCTGGCATATCCAAAATCTATAATTTTCGGTACGACAATTCTATCTGACAAATCGAGCATTATATTCTGTATAGTCAATTCATTATGAATAACCGGGCGAGGAAGATTATGCAGAAACTTCAGTCCATTCAATACACCAGAAACAATCTGCTTTGCATGATATACACTGCATGTATGCTCACGAGCAAGGTATTGAGCGGCAGTTTCTCCTACGATAAAGTCAAAAACAAGAAATATAAACTTCTGCCCGTTCAATACCAATGTACCGTTATCATGATATGTAGTGACATTGGAATGCCTCAATTGCTTAGCTATTTGTAACTCTAAGACATTGCCTGCTTCATCAAACTGCGAACGATGCAATTTGGCACAATTGATAAGTTTAAGAAAGAAGTTTTTTCCTAAACTATCTTTGACACGATAAGTTTCTGCATAACTCCCTTGTTTGATAAAGAAAGTCACTACATAGCGACCTACTTTCTCATTCTTATTCAATATTGCCATATTCCATTATTTTAAAGTAGAGGTTTCTCATTTTCCGGTATATCCAATAAATCAATAACAGCACATACCAGTGGGTGCAAAGTATCAATCTCAGGATTGTTACTTATTATTTCCATACCCTGATTGAGTAATTGGCGAGCACGATTTACATCCTTCCATGAATATTGTACAAAACTCTGACTATAATGCTGCACAAAGCCAATCAATTGATAAATTAGTGTTACAGAGATGAATAGGGAATCAATATCTGCTAGTACCTGCCGTCCTAACTGAACATCCTTTTGACGAATCACCATATCCGTTTGGTGACGAAGTTCCTCTACCTGATTATCATATTTATTTCCTAACTCATTATTCGCTTTTTCCATTTTATCAAAATTAGCTCTTAACTCTATCTCCATAGAATCCCATTCATGTTCTTTTTCTATCTTTTCTATTTTAAGAAATGTACGACGTAAATCTGCCAATAAATGCATTTTACCATCATCACTGTCCTTTTCTCCTTCAAACCGTCCAATGATATCATCCAACATGTTCTGCACTTCAACAGTTTCAGATTCATTAATAGCCTAATTTGATTGAAGAGAAGCTTGTCTACGTTTTACTTCATCTAAACGGTTTTGCAAATCAAATACATCGACACCTGTTGAACGCTGCCCAATTACTACTTCTTTTTCAATAATCTCCCCAATCACAGGAAATGTCACTTCCATTATCATTTGTTGAGAATGGTCAACCTTTAATGTTATATCCAAATCACTATCTGCCGGAATAAATGCAGGTACATCATCTCCACTTATAGAAACATTAAACACATGATCATTATAAATAGCACTTGTTCCTTCTACACTATATTCACCTTGATAAACCGGAATCACCATCTTATCGGTTGCCATACCAGGACGAAGTTGTTTAGGTGTCTTTAAACCATTACGCACCCCAATTGCAGGAATAGGCTGATTTTTCTCTAATCCTTTTAGAAGAATAAAAATATCTTTATCCAAGCTCCTGTCATACACTTCAACACCAATATTGTACGGCAATACATCATTACCAACCACAATGCCCTGCATTATATTCACCTCATTGGGAAAACAAGGAATCGAAGTTCCCTTATCATCGTAAGCTACAATAGTAAATACATTGGACTTTCCCTCCATTAACAGACATTCCACGACATCTCCTATTTCGTCTATTCTTATCTTTCCGCTTGACCATCCGTTTCTTGTCAGCTCTAAAAAAAGTTTAGATGGAATGGTTCCAGTACATTCATCAGGGAGCAACTTGACTGAAACACATTCTATTGTTCCCACTGAGCTTGACTTATAAGAAAGGTCTAAAGCAATAGTCCCAGATTTTATCTCTTCTTTCACTTCACTATCAATGCCCGAAGCATACAATGCTGCACCTTTAGCTACAGCAGTCATCGGATCAACAGTTGTATCAACATTGGGAGTAATCTGTTCTTTCAACATTTCACGCAATATCGGAGAATATGTAGGGCCTCCGATAAGAATTAAAGAATCTAAATCACTGCCTTGCAGATTATTCCGTTTAAGCAAATCTTTGCAAATATTGATAGCTTTCTGAAAAAAAGGAGCAAGAACAGGACGCAACTCCGATTGCGTTATTTTCATATCTATGATTATGTCCTCTCCTTCATCATCTATCCCTATAGACTTAAATTCATCAGGAGATTCATAATACGGCCAAAATGACAGTTCGTTCTTATAAACTTCCGAACAAGTTTTGATGGCATCTCTCAAAAGATCTTTCTTTTTCTCATCCGCCAAAAGTTCATCAATAGAATACTGTTGTTGTAATCGTGGAATCATAATCTCATCAACAATGGCATAATCCAAATTTTTACCACCTAGATAATTATCCCCTTCCGTATCTTTTACTTGCATAATACCATCTTCTACTTTGAGCAAAGCCGCATCGAATGTACCCCCACCAAAATCAAAAACCAACCATACACCATCCTCCTTGGTGGAATTAAATCCATACGCCATAGCAGCAGCTATCGGTTCTTGAAGTAGTTCAGAATGTTCAATACCGGCAAGCGTAGCTGCACGTTTGGTTGCTGCAATCTGGTCAGCTTTAAATTTTGCTGGAATAGTAATAACAGCAGCATTAATATTATCATCCAAAACTAATGATTTTAAAGCCTTTAAAACTTCCGCCGAAAGTTCCTCTGATGAAAAAGTGCGTTTTGCATTACTACTTATGTACGGTGTATCAAGCCCCATCGTACGTTTGAATTCAATAAATATATTAGTAGTTTCCTTTTCCCCGCGCTTTACCGCATTTCGCCTATCATTAGCCAGCATATCAACTGCCCCATCGCCAACTATTACAGTTTGTTTCTTAGTAAAAGCTACACATGAAGGCAATATATCTTTCTGACGAGAAGTTTTAATAATAGTCGGTTCTCCATTTTCTATTCTACATATTGCGGAATTAGTTGTTCCTAAGTCTATTCCGTATTTCATTTTCATTTGTACCATAGTTATAAGATTTAAATATTTTGACTTACTTGTATTTGAGCAGATTGAATCATCTGTCCTTTATAGTTAATTTGAGGCTTTATTATCTTAGTAATAATACGTTCACCCTCCTTCAACATCTCATCATCTACAAAATCAGTATTACTTACTAACATTCCTTCATGATACGGTTTACCAAGCATATCAACAAGCTCATATCCGTTGGCAAACAAATTGTTTTTCATATTAGCAATAGCTTTAACCAATGTTTTATGTCCCTTCACTGTACTATCCATCTTATAAAGTGTCATTTCCATAAAAATAATACGGTCAGCTAAAGTCTTTATTAAAGAATGATCCGGGGCAACATTGCTAGTTTGTGAAACCTGCATAGAAGACAATGCAACAAGTGAGGCTGCTATCTTCTGCATCTCAGTCATATCTAAAGAAAACTGATTAAGAATATCCTCATTCAATTTATCAGCCTTAAGTTTCAATGCAGTAACATCTAAGTATCCTTTAGTAATTCGTCTATGTAATAACCAATAAACTACAAACGAAATAATCACAAAAAACAGGAATAAAGAAATGCCCCACATAGTTCTTGATTTTAAATCATTAGCAGATGCCTTTGCCTGCAAAGATGCATTTGCTTCATCAATTCGAACACCCAATTGATTTGCTGTATTTTTAATATTTGATACTACATTAGATTCCAGAGAATCTAATGTTATCCTTTGACTATCAATCATTTTTCTTTGAATCTTAACACTCTGTTTCAGTGCATCATTTTCCAATTTCAGACTTCTCAAAGATTGTTCAATCTTCAAGATTTGTTTGTGATGTGCTTTATACAAGCTATCTGTTTGTGAATAAAGCTTTGCAGTACATACTAATGTACAAATAAGAATAATAAAAATTTGTTTCATGACTAATATCTTGATGTTGAAATATAATAACTTACACTATAGCTTCCTCCAGTCAAATCTTCTTTTCCTGCAAAATTTCGTACTCTACTAGCATCAACAGAAGCAACAATACGGTAAGAACCAGATTTCAGTCGCACATTCTGACTTCCATGAGAATTTATAACTATCCGCTTACTTTCCGTACCACTATATAAAAGGGTTAAAGTATATTGAGTATCATTTTTTACAGTAACCGTAGTATATGCACTGTCTCCATACCCTGTTTTATCCATTAACGGCAACTGACCATAATTCCCATCTCTAAAGACATTTGCAACCTCCAAGTCGATTATCTTTTTCATAGCTTCTGATTTATGAACGCCATTAGGATATAAATTAAGATATCGCTGAAACATAGCCAGTGTGCCTCTTTCTGAGGCAGTTTGCCAAGCTCTGTCATCTGAATTCCATGCCACTTGTTCCCTCCTTATTCGTTCATTACGTTCGTTTTTTAGTCTTTTCTTTTCCGCATCTAACTGTTTTATAGCCTTGTTTAAATAAGGATGTTTATACTCTTCTTTAAAACGATAATTGCTAGAATACTTATCAATAAAAAGAGCTAGACTTAATGAATCATTAGCTGCTCGCAATTCATTTTCATATTGCTTATTAATCCAACCTTTCACTTCTGATACTTTTTCACTATTAGGATAATCATCTATAAAACTTTGACATTCTTCTATTGTAGGTTTTACCATTAATTTATCAAAAGATATAATATCTCTCTTTTGATATGTATACAAGCTATAGAATATACTAGAAATTATCGTTAACCACATCATCACCTTTATACTATTACGTATGTATGGATTGACGCACTGAGTACCTTTAGCCAACCATTTAGCTAATGCATTTAGGACAAAGAGAACTCCAAATAATATATAGAAAAACAAATACAGTATTGGCATAGTCTTCAATTATTACAGAGTCCAATAGTTAATATTATTATGACAGCAATTATAAATCCCCAAGACAGTATAGTGGCCCAAATCCCTCCTTCATTAATTTTACATTGAGCTTCAACTCTGTGTTTTCCATCCGGAAATTGAGCAAGATAATTACGATATTCATTCTTCGTCTCTGATGTAATACAATTCTGCCACAAAATTGCTTCTGCAATATTTTTTTCCGCTTCATCTTTATATTTCCCTAAAGGATATTTCTGCAAATACATCTTATAATCATCAATAGTCTTACAACACTGAAAGGTCATCTCTTCTATTTTATTCTTTGCAGAAGAGATATATCGTCCATTAGGATAAGCATCCAAATACTTTTGATAGCTTTCAAGAGTTTTACAAGTATAAAAGAAACAATATTCCCACTTTTGGCTAATAGGTAGTTTACTATCCGGATATTTTTTTCTGAAGGCAGAACAATTTTGCGTTGTCATACAAGCATCAAAATCGTATTTTTCCATCTTTCCTTCAATCTCTGCAACAAACTTTCCATTAGGAAATACACTTAAATATCTTTGACAAGAAGAGGAATCCTTACATTTTTTAAACATCTGCGATTCTGAACTCATATCAAGTTGAATTGTCTGATAAGTCGAAATTCCTAATCCTAACACTTGCTCTTCCAAAGAAGCACGATTTTGAGAATATCGATTAATTCTAAAATCTTTTTCCATATCCAACTTATCCATATATAAAATGGCTATCCACGCTTCCTGAAATACAGCCTTCACTTTACGAATAATCCGTCCTCTATCCATCAACAATTCATGTTGAATACTTTGATTATTTATACTGTTAAATTCTTCTATTACATTATACAGCGCAGCATTTACAATCAAAGTTGAAAGTCTTAAATAATAAGAATCTGTATTTCCTAATTCTTCTTTTATAGACATGAGATAAGGTGTACACTTTTTAATCAGATCAATCGCATGTTTAATTAAACCAGGTAAAGCTTGATACTTGAGCAATTCCGTTTTAATAAATTTATCATATTCTTTGACAATTATTGGAGGCAGATCCTTTCTCTTTTTATTCAGTATTTCTAGATTCTCCTTGCATCGATCTTTCGTAAGTTTACCAATAGCAATAGCATAAGCATAACTTTGAAGTTCATAAACCGTATCAATCTTTACATATTCATCCTCATTACTATTATTATAGTAATTAATCCCACATTGCAGAATCTGCTTTGCCAAATTATCCACAATCATTTGATATTGCATATCACTTATTTCCAAGAGACTTCTGATAACACCAAGAGGTTCTTTCGTATTATTCTTCAAAGAAAGTCCAGCCCTATATTGAGCATCAGAATCATTATTTTTCACACTCCTTGCTTTAGCTATTTCAGCATTGATAATCGCTATGGGTTCACCCACCGCCTTATCCTTCAAATAACGATTATCCTCCACAGATGCTCCACATTTCAAAAATAATTGCATCAAATTTTGAATCGGAATTTCTACTAACAGCTCATTTATAAACAATTGCGCTAAATCATCTTCCGACAATTGATACGTACTACCGCAAACTGCCTCAATAAATGCTATTCGATAATTGTCATTATGAATAACTTTTGTAATAGATTGAATAGCCGTTACCTTGTTATTTTGAATCAGCGCTAATACACCAAGATTGATCAACGACGAAAAAGTTTCTTTCTTTCCAAACAGTTCCTTAGCTTTCTCTGTATCTCCTTTCTGTAAATAGCTTAAAGCCATTTCATCAATAGAAGTGACTTCAATAAACCAAAAAAGTGCATATTTTAGCTGATCATATGGCAAATTTATACTTCCATTAGCACGTTCCATACTTTCAACTACACGAACTGGAGGTGAAATAAGATTTGATAAGTCTTGTGAAAAACTAACAGATTTACCTACTTTCAGATAGGCTTTCAATCTATTCACATTGGCTATGCGATCTTTAATTGGAGAGTTTGAATATACACCAAGCAATCTATAAGGGTTGCTGCTAATTATGTCCATGTCGGTCTTACGAACTATATAGCAGCCAAATTCCCAAAACTGCAGATTTACAATAAAGAGTCTACCATTTATAAAAAAAGCGCGGGAATCTGTACCTGTTACTCGTCCCGCTGTTTGAGGCCTTCGAGCTGCCCGTAGTAGTCTGAACGAGCAACGCAGAAGCCCACGCCGATATGTATAACAATCCAAGTATACTTTTATTTCAAAGTACACTCAGGGGTATAAACATATCCCGTAGACATCTACTGTTGCTTTGTTTTGACTACTGCTTAAAGTGTTCGAAGTTTCAAACAGCCAAAGACAAAACGTCAAGTAAACGTCTTTCTTTATATAATACATTTCCCACACCACCCTAACCTCACGAATAGAGGCATCGGCGTGAGAAACATTGCAAAACTATGAAAATAATATAACCTACATTATTCTATCCATTTTTTCTAAGACTGTTGAATAACAAGAGAATTACTCGCTAGTTTAAAATAAAATTCCATCGAAGAGAGTTACTTCTTCCCGATACATTATTTCTCTTTTTCATATCCTATATTGTTTCTCCCCCAATCTATTAACAAATAAATTATTCTTTATTAGAAGTAAACTTGTTTTTATCAAGAAGATAACTTACCTTTGTCCAATACAAATCTATAATTGCAACCTTTGATTATACAAATACAAGTTTTGTTTTTATAAACGCAACTTGCATTTATAAAAACAAAAGCTTCATTTTAAGTTTGGAATAAACCCAAAAGAACTTTCCTATTAGAAGAAAAGAAGTTTACTTCCCATAGAAAGGAACTTATCTATTAATATTTTAAGACTAAGATAGTATGGCACGATACATCATGGAAGAAATGCCCGACATGCAGAAGACGGGCAAAAGAGTGACTTATCCAAAGTTTGCACAGATAGACAACGCAGATATAAAAGAGTTAGCGAAGCGAGTTGGAGATGTCAGCGGATTCAGCGCAGGAGATATAGAGGGCGTACTGCTCCAGACAGCTATAGAAATGGCACATCTGATGGCAGAAGGACGATCGGTAAAAATAGATGGAATAGGAACATTCACTCCGGCACTTACCCTAGGCCGAGATAAAGAACGGGAAAAAGCGGGAGAAGGTGGGAAACATCGAAATGCACAGAGCATCTTTATAGGCGGCGTGAATTTTCGGGTAGACAGAACAATGCTGAGAAATATCAGCGAAAGATGTCATTTGGAAAGATCCCCTTGGAAACCACAACGCTCCTCACAAAAGTTCACACCCGAACAACGACTTGCATTAGCGGTGAAGTACCTTGATGAGCATCCTTTCCTAACTGTATGGGAATACCGGAAATTAACCGGATTACTACAAACCGCTGCCGCCAATGAACTGAAGCAATGGGCCAGTTTGCCGGACTCAGGTATCGATATCGCCGGAAGAGGTTCGCACAGAATCTATATAAAGAAGCAAGTAATTACCGAAAAATAATTGAATACGATGAGAGATACACGTTTCAAAGCATATTTTGCCAAAAAAACAATGAGAGATAAACATCTTAAAGGTATCTCTCATTCAGCAAACATCTGATTATAGGTTATTTAAGAAAAAGAATGAGAGCATGAGAGATAAAAACACTTTATCTTTTTCTGTAAAAAGTGCTTTTTGACATCACATAGCATCCGGCGTGATTACAGATTCTTACTATGGAGCCCCGCAAATCTCATAAACACTTGGGATAATCCCCCCTCCTGCCCTTGCAGCTGTACAAAATTAAATTCACGCTGCATCGGCATTCCTTTTATCTCAACTACCCGCAAATTGCCCGCAACAAGTTCCTTATGAACCGACCGAATGGAAACGATCCCCATACAATCGGTATGTTCCAAAAATAGTTTAATGCTTTCCGTACTTCCGAGATACATAAGAACATGTAATGAAGACAGCTTCATATTATGCTGTGACAAAGCACGTTCGAATACATCCAGCGTACCCGATCCTCTCTCACGCAATACCAAAGGAATATCCGGTAACTCCTCAGGAGTAATTTCATCTTGAACGGCGAATTTGCTATGCGCATTTACTACTGCAACGAGTTCATCTTGCAGAAAAGGGAGATATTTTAAACTAGGTAAACGAAAAATACCTTCTACCAATCCCAAATCAATTCTGTGTTCTTGCAAAGCCGCTTCTATCCCACGGGAATTTCCATTCAACAAAGAAAGGCTGACCTTAGGAAACTTTGCAATAAAGTTGGCTAATAGTGGAGGCAATACATATTGCGCAATAGTCGTACTGGCCCCCAACTTCAACTCACCAATATATTCGTTGTGTAGCAAATGCATCTCATATTCCAGGCGTTTGTAGTCCTCCAATATCTTTTCACTGTGCTTGAGCAGCAATTCACCGGCAACAGTCAACGAAATCTTGCTACCCTGACGTTCGAACAAACGAACCTGATAGTAAGTCTCCAGTTCCTGAATATGCTTCGTAATAGCAGGCTGGCTGACAAACAACTCCTGCGAAGCCTTTGTAAAACTCAGATTCTTCGCTACGCTCTGAAATACTTTTAAACGAAAATCGGACACCTTTTAATTAAAGATTAAGAATTAAAAATTGAGAGCTAAAGACAAAGATCATAATTCATCAGCTCTGATCCCCAATGCCTGCATAACAGGAAAAGCCAACATATCCCACTTATATTCAACCGATGCTTCAGGCTCATTCATACGGAACTGAATGATCTCTTTACCTTTCACCTCATGCAAAGCATCAGTCACTTTCTTCCCATATTCCTCATTAAAAGACACGACAATCATCCTTTTCACATCTGCCGAATCGGAAACGATAGCCACTAAATCCAGAAACAGTTCTTCCCTCGATACCATCCCTTCAGAAGGAACACTTGCAAATGAATATTCTCCATAAGGACTTTGAAAAGCGACTCCATTCAGTTCTTTTTCCAGATCAGAAGGATGGCAATGCGCAAGATGACTTGAGTCTTTGTCGTAAACAAAAAGGAATTGCACTTCATTTTTTCCTTCTGTAATGCCCGCATCCAAAGTCAGATAAGTAGTCAGCATAGAAAGGTCTATCTCTTGTAAAGAACGCTGCAAGGTCTCTTCAAAATAACCTTTCATATCTGTAATTACAAAATTCAAGAAAGCAGCATCAATCAACACTACTGTTTCAGACAGTTTTATTTGAGGTTTATCATTCATACCTTATTTATAATATGATTACAGCGGATAAAGATACTACAATACTTTTATTTATCCGCTTCATTTCACGGCAAATTCGTCAGTTATGTTTAGGTAAAAATGGTCATTTTGTCCTTTAACTCCTTAATAATCATGCTATTTTGTCATATTTTTATACTTGGCAAATCTTTTGCGCCCTCTCAAGTGTTATTAAAAACGTGAAAAAAGAAAGGAGAACAACGATATGAACTTTAACAATTTTACCATCAAATCTCAAGAAGCGGTACAGGAGGCTGTTAATCTGGTACAAAGCCGGGGCCAACAGGCTATCGAACCCGCTCATATCCTGCATGGAGTTATGAAGGTAGGCGAAAATGTAACCAACTTCATCTTCCAAAAATTAGGTATGAACGGTCAGCAAGTAGCTCTCGTGGTTGATAAGCAAATCGACTCACTGCCAAAGGTTTCTGGTGGCGAACCTTACTTGAGCAGAGAATCTAATGAAGTATTACAGAAAGCAACGCAGTATTCTAAGGAAATGGGTGATGAATTCGTTTCACTGGAACACATCCTGCTGGCATTGCTGACCGTAAAAAGCACCGTATCCACCATCCTAAAAGATGCCGGAATGACGGAAAAAGAACTGCGCGATGCCATCAACGAACTAAGAAAAGGAGAAAAAGTAACTTCACAATCCAGTGAAGATAACTATCAGTCTTTAGAGAAATATGCCATCAATCTGAACGAAGCGGCCCGCAGCGGTAAACTAGACCCGGTAATCGGACGTGATGAAGAAATCCGCCGGGTACTCCAGATATTGAGCCGTAGAACCAAAAACAATCCGATTCTGATTGGTGAACCGGGTACAGGTAAGACAGCTATCGTAGAGGGACTGGCACATCGTATCCTCCGGGGAGACGTGCCCGAAAACCTGAAAAACAAACAGGTCTATTCTCTTGATATGGGAGCACTGGTAGCAGGAGCAAAGTATAAAGGAGAGTTCGAAGAACGTCTGAAATCAGTTGTCAACGAGGTGAAGAAATCAGAAGGTGATATAATCTTGTTTATTGATGAGATTCACACACTGGTAGGCGCCGGCAAGGGCGAAGGTGCAATGGATGCCGCAAATATCCTGAAACCGGCATTAGCACGTGGAGAACTACGTTCAATCGGTGCGACAACCCTTGATGAATATCAGAAGTATTTCGAAAAGGATAAAGCACTGGAACGTCGTTTCCAGATTGTACAAGTAGATGAGCCTGACACTCTGAGTACTATCTCTATCCTTCGTGGATTGAAAGAGCGCTATGAGAACCATCATCATGTACGTATCAAAGACGACGCCATCATAGCAGCCGTAGAACTTAGCAGCCGCTATATCACCGACCGTTTCTTACCGGATAAGGCAATCGACCTGATGGATGAAGCTGCAGCTAAGCTACGCATGGAAGTAGATTCTGTCCCAGAAGAGCTGGATGAAATTTCACGTAAAATCAAACAGTTAGAGATTGAACGTGAAGCCATCAAACGTGAAAATGACAAGCCAAAGCTGGAAATTATCGGTAAAGAACTGGCAGAATTAAAGGAACTTGAAAAATCTTTCAAAGCCAAATGGCAGAGTGAAAAAACGCTGATGGATAAAATCCAGCAGAACAAAGTGGAAATCGAAAATCTGAAGTTCGAAGCAGAAAAGGCGGAACGTGAAGGAGACTATGGAAAAGTAGCCGAAATACGTTACGGAAAGCTTCAGGCCTTGGATAAAGAAATAGAAGATACACAAGAAAAGCTTCGTGGCATGCAAGGTGATAAAGCCATGATCAAAGAAGAAGTGGACGCTGAAGACATCGCTGATGTTGTTTCTCGCTGGACTGGTATTCCTGTCAGCAAAATGTTGCAAAGTGAGAAAGATAAATTGCTGCACCTGGAAGATGAACTTCATCAACGAGTTATAGGTCAGAACGAAGCGATTGAAGCAGTTGCAGACGCAGTACGCCGTAGCCGTGCCGGATTGCAAGATCCCAAACGCCCGATCGGTTCATTTATCTTCCTTGGAACAACCGGTGTCGGTAAAACAGAATTGGCAAAAGCTTTGGCAGAATTCCTCTTTGACGATGAATCGATGATGACTCGTATAGATATGAGTGAGTATCAGGAGAAACACAGCGTTTCTCGTCTGGTCGGAGCACCTCCGGGATACGTTGGATACGATGAAGGCGGTCAGCTGACAGAAGCCATTCGCCGAAAACCTTACTCTGTTGTTTTGTTTGACGAAATCGAAAAAGCGCATCCGGATGTGTTCAACATTCTGTTACAAGTACTGGATGATGGACGACTGACAGATAATAAAGGAAGAGTAGTCAACTTTAAAAATACGATCATCATCATGACTTCAAATATGGGAAGTTCTTATATACAAAGTCAGATGGAGAAACTGAGCGGTTCGAATAAAGAAGAAGTGATCGAAGAGACGAAGAAGGAAGTGATGAATATGCTAAAGAAAACCATTCGTCCGGAATTCCTGAATCGTATTGATGAAACAATTATGTTCTTACCGTTAACGGAAACTGAAATCAGACAAATTGTGCTCTTACAAATTAAAGGTGTACAAAAGATGCTTGCAGAAAACGGAGTAGAACTGGAAATGACAGATGCTGCTTTGAATTTCTTATCCCAGGTAGGATATGATCCTGAATTCGGAGCTCGACCGGTAAAAAGAGCTATCCAGCGTTATTTGCTGAACGATTTGTCGAAAAAGTTACTGTCACAGGAAGTTGACAGAAGCAAGGCAATTATTGTAGATTCAAACGGAGATGGGTTGGTATTCAGAAACTAAATGGGACTATCCATCTGATTGTGTAAATAGAAAACTACGGGATTTTTCTCGTAGTTT
>OGRH01000094.1_pt1 | contig 71032 bp, 48 predicted proteins | sample 1553461 | NCBI WGS metagenome assembly OGRH01 (sample SAMEA2580092, study PRJEB22360) | human gut metagenome | biome: human gut; feature: human-associated habitat; material: faeces | place: Denmark | collected 2008/2010
GAAAGAGAGAAATCCGGCGAGTTTCAGCTTCTGAACGGCATCTGGGATTTCAATTACTATCCCGCTTACTATGAGGTACCGGAAGAGATTACCGAATGGGGAAAAATTCCGGTTCCCGCAAACTGGCAGATGGAAGGTTTTGAGCCTCCCTACTACACCAACGTAAACTATCCCTATCCCGTAGATCCGCCCTATGTGCCGGACGAGAACCCCTGCGGTCTTTATCTGCGCCGCTTCTACATGAACGCGGAAGACCTGACGCAGAAAATTTATTTGAACTTTGAGGGCGTGGACTCCTGCTTCTATCTGTGGATCAACGAGCAGTTTGCAGGGTACAGCCAGGTTTCGCACTCGACGAGCGAGTTTGACATCACCGATTTACTGAACGAGGGTGAAAACTCCGTGGCGGTGCTGGTTGTAAAGTGGTGTGACGGCTCGTACCTGGAGGACCAGGATAAGCTGCGCATGAGCGGTATTTTCCGTGACGTGTACCTCATTCGCAGACCTTTGGCGCACATCCGCGATTACTTTGTAAAGGCAGCGCCGGACGCATCGTACCAGAATGGAGAAGTTTCGATTGCGATTACCTGGAATGACGGGGAACCGCAGGAAGGAACGGCAAAGCTGTTTGATGCAGAAAATCATTTTGTGGCAGAGGCAGCGTTTGGCGGCGATACGGTTCAGATGCATGTAAAAGATGCACTTTTGTGGAGGGCCGGGGAGCCGTATCTGTATACGCTGGTGCTGGAGACGGCGGGTGAGGTGATCACGGATCATGTCGGCATCCGTGAGATCCACGCGAAGGACGGTGTGCTGTACCTGAACGGCGTGAAGATCAAATTCCACGGAACAAACCGCCACGACAGCGATCCGGTGACGGGATTTGCAATCAGCCTTGCACAGATCAAAAAAGATCTGAAGGTAATGAAAGAGCACAACATCAATGCGATCCGGACCAGCCATTACCCGAATGCGCCGTACTGTTATCAGCTTTATGACCGTCTCGGTTTTTATGTCATCGATGAGGCGGACAATGAGAGCCACGGCACAGAGGCAATTTATGCGGATTACACGAGCTGGGAAGAGTATGCGAAGAACTGGAATAAACTAATTGCGAACAATCCGGTATTTACCGAGGCAACCGTAGACCGCACACAGCGTTGCGTGGAGCGCGATAAAAACCGCCCGAGCGTTGTCATCTGGTCGATGGGAAATGAGTGCGCATACGGCTGTACCTTCGAGGCGGCCTTAAAGTGGACGAAGGAATTTGATTCGACGCGTCTGACGCACTATGAGTCGGCACGGTATGTGGATGATCCGAAGAAATACGATTACAGCAACCTCGACCTCTACAGCCGCATGTATCCATCACTCGAGGAGATCAAAAAAGAGCTGGTGGAGTACGGGGATAAGCCGTATATCATGTGCGAATACTGCCATGCGATGGGCAACGGCCCGGGAGATCTTGAAGACTACTTTGAACTGATCCACAGCGAGGAGAAGATGTGCGGCGGCTTTATCTGGGAGTGGTGCGACCACGCGATTGATATGGGAAAAACGATCGAGGGAAAGAAGATGTACGCGTACGGCGGCGACCACAACGAGTATCCGCACGACGGCAACTTCTGCATGGACGGACTTGTTTATCCGGACCGCACACCGCATACGGGACTGATGGAATTTAAAAACGTGTATCGTCCGGTGCGCGTGACGGGATATGATGCCGAAAAGGGTACACTGACCATCAAAAACTATATGAATTTTGTGAATCTGAAAGATTACGCTGTGCTCGGCTATGAGGTGCTTGTGGACGGCGAAGTGACGGAGAGCGGCAAGATTACAGATGAAGCACTGCTGGAGCTTGCGGCAGGCTGTGAGAAGACGATTCCGCTTGCCATTTCCGTGCCGGAGCAGGGAAAATGTGCGCTGAAGGTTACCTGGTATCAGAAACAGGCCACTGAGGTGCTGCCGGAGCAGTTCGAACTGGGATTTGAAGAAGTTCCGGTGAAAACGAAAGACAATCAGAACCAGAAGGCAAAAGAGATGATGAAGCGCCCGGAGGGAACGGCTTCGTTTGGATGGAAAGAGGACGATCATTATCTGACGGTATCGACGGAACAGTTCAGCTATACCTATAATAAGTTCACCGGCCTGTTCGAGGAAATGTGCTATGCCAACCAGAATCTGATCGACCGCCCGATGGAGCTGAACATCTGGCGTGCGCCGACAGACAATGACCGCAATATCAAGAATACCTGGATGCGTGCGCAGTATGACCGCACCGTGACGCGGGCGTATGAGACAACGGCAAAAGAAGAAAACGGCTGCGTGGAGATCGAGACAAGCTATTCGATTTCGTCTCCGGCTCTGCAGCGGATCCTTGCAGGTGTGATCAAATGGACAATTTACAGCGACGGAACGACCGATGTCCATGTAGAAGCAAAGAAAGACCCAGTATTCCCGGTTCTGCCGCGTTTTGGCCTGCGCCTGTTCCTGCCGGAATCGTTTGCAAAACTGACCTACTGCGGCCTCGGCCCGGTGGAGAGCTACGTGGATAAGCACCAGGCAAGCTATCACGGCGTTTTCCACAGCACACCGGCAGAACAGCAGGAGGACTATATCCGCCCGCAGGAGAACGGCAGCCACTACGACTGCGATTATGCAAGTCTTGCCAGTGATCGTGCGGTATTGACGGCAGTGGGCGAGAAAACCTTCTCATTCCAGGCATCTATTTACACGCAGGAGGAGCTGACCGCGAAAGCCCACAACTATGAGCTTCGGCCGTGCGGAAGCACTGTTTTCTGCATCGACTACCGCCAGGCCGGGATCGGATCGGCAAGCTGCGGACCGATGCTGCTGGAAAAATATCAGCTGAAAGAAACCGAAATCAGCTTCGATGTGCGGCTGAAACCGAAACTGCTGTAAAGTGTAGAATTTGAAAAATAAGAAAAGCGCTGTGCCCTCTCTCTGAAAGGTGAGGGAACGGCGCCTTTTTATATGATGTACAAAAAAGTCTTGATAAACCTATTGAATTACTATGAATACAGGATTATAATGGACGAAATTATAATTCAAATCTAATCCAGGTGATTCTGGAAAGAGAAAAGGGAAGGAGAAAATCAAGCATGAGTGAAATTACAAGAGATGAGGCATTTACGTTATTAAAAAAATACAACAAAGATCCCTTCCATATTCAGCATGCGCTTACCGTAGAGGCCGTGATGAAATGGTATGCAAGAGAGCTTGGCTATGGGGCAGAAGAGGAGCACTGGGGTATTGTCGGACTGCTGCATGACATTGATTTTGAGCTGTATCCGGCAGAGCACTGCCTGAAAGCACCGGAGCTTCTGCGGGAAGGCGGCGTGTCGGAAGATATCATTCATGGTGTCGTTTCCCATGGCTGCGGCATTACCATTGAGTGTGGCGTCACACTGGATGTGGAGCCGGTGCATGAGATGGAAAAAGTTCTGTTTGCAGCAGATGAGCTGACGGGACTGATCTGGGCAGCTGCGCTGATGCGGCCTTCGAAGAGCACAAAAGACATGGAACTGAAATCCCTGAAGAAAAAATATAAGAGCAAAGGCTTTGCGGCTGGATGTTCGCGGAAAGTCATTGAGCGGGGCGCCGAGCAGCTTGACTGGCCGCTGGAAAAACTGCTGACTATGACAATGCAGGCCATGGCTGACAGCGAGGATGAGATCAAACGGGAAGTAGAAGCGGAGCAGAACGCATAAAAAACTGCCCGAATTTCAACAGAAAAACTGGAATTCGGGCAGTTTTTTTATGCATGGCGCATCTTTTTCCCAGGCATTACCATTTCTTTTTTCGTCAGACGGTAAAATTCTACATGATTTCCAATGAATTTTTGAACCAGAGATACGGTTCGTCCCGTCATAAAAGCACAGAAGAAAGTTCCGATGCCGATTCCGTAAAGATGGTGAAGGATTACAAGGGACAGGATTACGGTCGTTGTCAGACAGGTGAGATCAAAGGTTGTCTTGATCTGGTTATACTTTTTATGCAGAAGTTCCGACAGATCCCGCGGAAAAATATCGGTCGGGACAATCGGCAGCAGGCAGTTGTTGGCGAGGCAGATGCCGAAGCACATCAGAAGAAATCCGGTGAAAAAGCAGACCACATTCAGCGACAGAACATTTGGCAGCAGGGTAACCCAGGTATTGTGTACATCGATCATTTTTCCGAATCCGATGCCGACAACAAAAGAAAACAGATAGCCGGGACAGAACGAACGCTTCAGGACCATCAGGGTGATGACAAGCAGCGTTTGAAAGATATAGTTCCACGTTCCGAAACTGAAAACTGGAAACGCTGTGCTGAGGATGAGCGGCACGGAGGAAATTGTTGAAATTCCAAATACGCTTTTTGACATCAGATCAATGGCAAGAGGGTTGATCAGAAGCACGATCAGAAGCGCCGCTTCGCCTGGAAGATGAAATTTTCTGGTATTCATGAGTAAAAATCCTTCTTTCCTGAGAATGAAATTACGTTAAGGTCTTGAAACTATGCTTATTATAGACACAGAAACCAATAAAAACAAATGATTATTTTGAATGAATTGATTCTAAAATTAAATGAAAAGTGGTATGATAGATGCAGAACAGGAAAAGAGGCTATCTATGAATATCGAGTATTTAAAATATTTTGCAGAGCTGGCAAAACTGCAGCACTACGGAAAAGCGGCAAAAGCGCTGAATATTTCCCAGCCGGGGCTCAGCCATGCGATCAAGACACTGGAGGACGAGTACGGTGTTCCGCTCTTCCAGAAAGAAGGACGAAACGTGAGCCTGAGCCGCTACGGAAAAGAATTGATGCAGGATGTCGAGGAGATTCTGGACGCATATCTTCGAATGGAGGAGCGGGCGGCAGGCCTTCGGACGGAAGAAAAGACAGTGCGGATCGGAACCGTATATCCGCTCGCGGCAGGAACAATACCACATATGCTGCGGGAATTCGGCGCGACCTTCCCGTTTATCATCTACAACCGCCTGACCCCAGAGATCGAGGAGGGTCTGCTGGATGGAAAATACGATATCGGCTTCTGCTCAGAACTGCTGAAATCCGAAGAACTCGAATATTATCCCCTCCGGGAATCTTACATCGCGGCCGCCGTCCCGGAAGGTCATCCGCTGGAGGGGAAAGAGAACATCACACTAAAAGAAGCAGCCAAGTATCCGCAGGTCATGTTTTCCAGGACGAGCGGCTTCCGCAGCCTCCAAGAGCAGATCTTCGCCGAACAGGGCATCCAGGTAAAACCCGTGTGTGAGGCCGAAGAAATCGAAGTCATCACCGGCCTTGTGGAAAATGGTTTTGGAATATCTATCCTCCCCTACATGGACATCGTCCGCCTCCATCACATCACCGCAATCCCGGTGCAGACCTCAAGCTGGAAATCAAAATTCTACATCGCCAGAAGAAAATACGGAATCCGCACAGCGCAGGAAGAGGCGTTTTTTCAGCATTGGAGGAAATGACGGGCAGGAAATTTTATGGTATAGTAAAACAAAATCTAAGTGAAAAAGGTGAGATACAAAATGATCAGTGAAAAAATTTTTGAGCTAATTCTTCGAAACGGCATGACCCAGAAAGAATTCTCCGAAGAAACCGGAATTTCCCAGAGCACCATCAGCGACTGGAAAAGAAAGGGCACGAATCCGTCGGCGGATAAAATACTGAAAATCTGCGAAGTGCTGAAGGTTACGCCGTATGAACTTCTGGGGGAGAATGAGACAGAGCGAAATGCGGGAAATCCGGAAATGAGCGCAGGAAATGAAACAGAAAAAATCATTCTGGAAGGCTTTCGGAATCTGTCAGACAGAAAAAAAGAACGAATCCTGGGATATCTGGCAGCATTGCAGGAGGATTAAGATGAAACAGAAACCATCCTATCTGCCAAAGAAATATAAGTATTCTGCCCGTTCCGGCAATCTGAAAGCGGAGGCAGTGGGGGTTGTGAAAGGGGAGAAGCATTTTCCGGTTTTTGAAGGAGATGTTGTTTTTAAACCGCTTACAAAATCTAAACCGCTGTCTACGCCGCTGTTCGCCTATGCTGAGGTTTTCTGGTCATGGGTGATTGATGCGTATTTTATGCCGGCGCCGCAGTATCAGCTTGCGTTTTGCGAAGGGTATGAGGCGGAGGTGGAGAAATATTACGATTATGGAACAGTTTCACCGATGATTTACGGGGAAGGAGAACATCTGCTGAATCTGCTGGAGTTCTTTCGAAAATATCCTGACGACAAAGTCCATATTGATGACTACGTCAATTACTGCCAGATGTTCTACGACTACACCGAAATCCTCGAATCCGACTATTTCCAGACCCACCCGGCGATGGCGGAGGAGCTGGTACTGCAGATTCTCGTTTCGATTTTGAAAGGCGATCAGAACTACCATTACGAAAACATCGCATTTGTCTGCCGTGAAGACGATAAGATTCTGCGTCTGGCGCCGATGATTGATCATGAGTTTTCAACATATTTCATGTTCCCGGACAGTATGCCGCGGCAGATGTACTGGTTTGAACAGCTTGCGCGGTCCATTCAGGGGGATGAAGTACAGCTGGGAGAGTTTGATTATCTGACGAACGAAACAGAACGTCATCTGATGGAAAAAAGCGCAACATGTCTGCACAAAAATCTGATATACATCAGAGAACATTATCCTGAAGTCTGTCAGGTGTTTCTGGAAAAATTGAGCAGACTGGAAAAGAATCTAAAAGAAAAGAAAGAGCTGTTTGAACTGGAAAAAGGCCCGGGCTACCCCGAGACGGCCAATTCAGATGCTTATCTGATCGGCAAAGCACGGTACAAAGACCATGACGAAAAAAAAGCCAGAGAGTATGAAGTGAAATACAGCGGAAAAGAAAAGCAGATCAATTTTGAAGTCGTAAACAGCGTATCGGTTTATGAAATTAAAAAAATTATGCAGCAGATGCGGGAAATCCTTGAAAAATAAGCATCTGTAACCGCCAGTTGACACATTTCCAGCCCGATTTGGTAGAAGGCAACCGGAAAAAATGATAGGATTTGAAGCAGAAACAGCCAATCCATTTCCAAAACAGAAATGAATAGAATGGCTGTGAGCTGCAGCAAAAAGATTACTGAAAAAGAGCTGGAAAACAGAAGAAAACAAATATGATTTTGGCAGAAAAAATCACAGAAGCGAGAAAGAAAAATGGATGGTCACAGGAAGAGATGGCGGAGAAACTTTCCGTCTCGCGGCAGGCGGTATCCAAATGGGAGAGTGCACAGTCCACGCCGGATTTGCAGAAAGTGCTCCGTCTTGCTGAAATCTTTGGTGTCAGCACCGACTATCTGTTAAAAGACGAATTAAAATCAGAGACAGGAACAGAAATACTGGAATACGCCGCAGAGGAGTCATCCGTGCGGAGTGTATCGATGGAAGAAGCAAACGCGTTCATGGAATGGAGACGGAAAACAGGGCCGACACTCGCCGGAGCTGTTGCGCTCTGTATCATCAGCCCGGCGCTGCTGATCTTCCTTGCCGGACTTTCCGATTCCCATATAGAAAACATCAGCGAAAACATGGCAACGGGAGCAGGCATCTCCGTTTTGTTGTTGCTGGTTGCCGCTGCTGTTGTGATTTTCGTATCCTACAGTATTCACGGACAGCAGTATGAATATCTGGAAAAGGAGAGAATAGAAACTGCCTATGGTGTAACCGGCCTTGTTCAGGAACGGAAAAAGGACTACGAAAGCACCTTTACCAGAGGAATCGCCGCCGGTGTTACCCTCTGTATTCTGGCAGTTATCCCGATGTTCGCTGCCATTGCATTCAGCCAGCCGGACTACATCATCACAGCCACCGTATCCATCCTGCTGCTTCTGGTCGCCGTTGGTGTCTTTTTCATTGTGCGGGTCAGCACCATAAATGGAAGCTACGTCATCCTGCTGCAGGAAGGCGAATATACACCGGAAGAAAAACGATACAAAAAGAAAACAGAAGTTTTTACAACCGCCTACTGGTGTATTGTCACCGCCATCTATCTTGTATGGAGCTTCCAGACGAGAGAATGGGATAAAACCTGGATCCTATGGGCTGTTGCCGGTGTTCTGTTCGGCGGTGTGAGGGCAGTTATGCGGGGCAGAATAAAAGAAAAATAAAAAACAGAGAAAAACGATTTTTCTGTCGCAAAATCCCTCTCTGACGTGTTAAAATAAAACATAATACGTTTGGCAGAAAAGAGGGAATTGAGTATGAAATATGCCTACAAAAACGGAAAAATCCTAAACGGAACGAAAGATATGCAGGTTCAGACCGGTCTGATCATTCTGACGGAAGGAGAAAAAATCGCAGCGATTGTCCCGGAAGAAACCAGACTTTCCGGCTATACGGAGATAGATCTGCAGGGAAAATACATCATGCCCGGACTGATCAACATGCATGTCCATCTCGCAGGCAATGGAAAACCGCAGAAGAAGCAGCGCGACAACGCAAAACTCGTCAAAACCCTGATGAGCAACAGAATTTCCCGCGCGATCGCCTACCGCATGGTAGCAGGCTTCGCAAAAGATGAACTGCTAAGCGGCGTTACCACGATCCGCACGGTCGGTGGTCTTGGCACTTTCGATACACGGCTGCGCGATGAAATCAAAGCCGGTAAAAAGACCGGCCCGAGAATCCTTGCCGCAAACGAGGGAATCTCTGTACCGGGCGGGCACATGGCAGGTTCGGTAGCGATCGCAGCAGAGAGTATCGATGCGGCAGTCGCCCATGTAGATGAGGCAAAATGCGAAAATGTCAACCTGATCAAGCTGATGATCACCGGCGGTGTGCTGGATGCCAAAGAAAAAGGCGTTCCGGGAGAACTCAAAATGGCACCGGAAATGGTAAAAGCCGTCTGTAACCGGGCGCATGCACTCGGCTATCAAGTCGCCGCCCATGTCGAATCGCCGCAGGGTGTCCGCGTGGCACTGGAAAACGGTGTGGATTCGATCGAGCACGGTGCAAAAATGGATGACGATATGATTCGCCTGTTCAAAGAAAAGAATGCATTTCTATGTACGACACTGTCCCCGGCCCTGCCGTATGCGCTGTTCGACCGTTCCATCACCAACGCAACTGAGATAGAGCAGTTCAATGGTAACGTTGTTTTCGAAGGAATCATAGATTGTGCGAAAAAAGCCATCGCCAACGACATCCCCGTCGTCCTCGGAAACGATGTCGGCTGTCCGTGGATCACGCAGTACGACTTCTGGCGGGAACTCTTTTACATCCATAAATATGTCGGCGTCTCCAACGCCTTCGCGCTTTACACCGCAACCGCCCGCGCCGCCGAAATGGCCGGAATCGGAGCCGAAACCGGAACCATCGAGCCCGGCAAATCCGCCGATCTTATCGTGACCGTCGAAAACCCGCTTGAGGATCTTCGTGCTCTCCGCAAAGTAGAGATGGTCGTCACACAGGGAAGAAAAATCGATCATCCTCAGGTAAAAATCAATCCGGTGGTCGCGGCAGAGCTGGATCAATTTCTGGTGGAATAAAGGATACGACGGAGAAGACAAAAAAGATGGAAGAGAACAAAGAATCACAGGAAAATTTACAGGAAAAAAGAGAACAGGCTCTTTGGAGGCTTCATGAGGAACGGACAGAAGAAGCCCTGTGGGACTGCGTTGTCGCGTTCCAGGAGTTTGAATTCCATACGTATTCCGGTCTGCCGTATTCCTACCATATGAAATATGGAAGAAGCGGCACCTACACCAAAGAACTCTGGATCGACCGCCGGGAGAAAAGTAAAAGCCTTGTCTGGAGTTCCGTCCGGGCTGCGTATCATAAGGTGCTGGAACTGCAGGAAGAAAGTGCAAGACCAGTTGTCGATCGCCCGAAGGATCTGGGGGATATCCGCGGAATTACGTATATCTACGGGATTTTTTACGCGTTCGGGCTGCTGGAAATGCCGGAGAAGGCAAAAGAGAAACTCGCCATGCAGACGGAGGTACAAAAAACGCCGGAAAAATAAAGTTTCAGCCAATGCAGGACTTGACAACCACTAAATGGGTGGTATAATCTAAAAATATCGAGAGCCGAAAAAGCAATCGAAGCAAAAAAACAAAGCGTAGAAGAGACGAGTAAATCACAGCGAATGTGACAGAGAGAAACCCCATCTGGTGGTGCAAGGGTTTTCGCAGGAACGTGATCGAAGACCAGCTCTGAGCGGCCCCAATCCGGCCCGGTGATTCCGTTATCGTCAAATGAAGTGGTTTGAAAAAACAAAATGGGTGGAACCGCGGTGAATGAAAATACATCGTCCCTTTTGACAGCACAGGCGTGTCAAAAGGGACTTTTTTTGTGACAATTCAGAGCCATGCAAAAGGGAAGAAAAAATCGCGAAGCATGCTTGCATGAGTGAGCGCTTTTTTCCTGAATTTCATATGGCGAGAAGCCACATCGAGATGTAGCTCGGAACAGTTATCCCACAGATGCGCTTAAGAAAAAATATACAAAGAAAGAGGTAAAAGCAAATGATCATCACACTGAAAGATGGAAGTACCAAAGAGTACTCCGAACCGAAATCCATCATTGAGATCGCAGCAGACATCAGCGAAGGCCTTGCAAGAATGGCCTGTGCAGGTGAAGTAAACGGTGAAGTAGAAGATCTTCGTACCGTCATCGACAAGGACTGCAATCTTTCCATTCTGACCTTTAACGATGAAGGCGGAAAAGCAGCATTCCGTCACACCACATCCCATATCATGGCACAGGCAATCAAGAGACTGTACCCGGAGACCAAGCTTGCAATCGGACCGTCCATCGCAGACGGATTCTACTACGATATAGACAGAGAAACTCCACTCACCAGCGAAGACCTTGAAAAAATCGAAGCAGAAATGAAGAAAATTGTAAAAGAGGATCTGAAACTGGAGCGCTTCGAGCTGCCGAGAGCAGAAGCCATCGCTTTCATGAAAGAAAAAGAAGAGCCATATAAAGTAGAACTGATCGAAGATCTGCCGGAAGACGCAGTCATCAGCTTCTATCGCCAGGGTGAATTCACGGACCTGTGCGCAGGCCCTCATCTGATGAGCACAAAGCCGGTCAAAGCCTTCAAACTGACCAGCCTTGCAGGCGCATACTGGAGAGGCAGCGAGAAAAACAAGATGCTGCAGAGAATCTACGGAACTGCATTCACAAAGAAAGCAGAGCTTGAAGAGTACCTCCACATGATCGAGGAAGCAAAGAAGCGTGACCACAGAAAACTCGGAAAAGAGCTCGGCCTGTTTATGATGAGTGAGGACGGCCCGGGATTCCCGTTCTTCCTTCCAAAAGGAATGGATCTGAAAAATGCACTGATGGATTACTGGCGTGAAATCCACAGAAAAGCAGGATACGTAGAAATCTCCACACCGATCATCCTGAACCGTCGCCTGTGGGAGACCTCCGGTCATTGGGATCACTACAAAGAAAACATGTATACCACCGTCATCGACGATGAAGATTATGCAATCAAACCGATGAACTGCCCGGGCGGCGTTCTCGTTTACAAATCCGAGCCTCGTTCCTACCGTGATCTGCCGCTGCGTCTGGCAGAGGTTGGCCTGGTACATCGTCATGAGAAATCCGGCCAGCTGCACGGCCTGATGCGTGTACGCTGCTTCAACCAGGACGATGCCCATATCTTCATGACACCGGAGCAGATCAAAGATGAAATCAAAGGCGTTGCAAACCTGATTGACCAGGTTTACAAACTGTTCGGATTCAAATATCACGTAGAGCTGTCCACCCGTCCGGAAGACAGCATGGGAAGCGATGAGGACTGGGAGGTTGCAACCGAAGGCCTCCGCGGCGCACTCGATGACCTTGGCCTTGACTATGTAGTCAACGAAGGCGACGGCGCATTCTATGGCCCGAAGATCGACTTCCATCTGGAAGACTCCATCGGAAGAACGTGGCAGTGCGGTACTATCCAGCTTGACTTCCAGCTGCCGCAGAGATTCGAACTGGAATACACAGGAGCAGACGGCGAGAAACATCGTCCGATTATGATCCACCGTGTTGTTTACGGTTCTGTTGAGCGTTTCATCGGTATCCTGATCGAGCATTTTGCAGGTGCATTCCCAACCTGGCTTGCACCGGTACAGGTAAAGGTTCTGCCAATCTCCGACAAATACGCAGATTACGGCAAGAAGGTTCTGGACGCCCTTCACGAGGCAGGCATCCGCGCAGAGATGGATACCCGTTCCGAGAAGATCGGATATAAGATCCGTGAGGCACAGGGACAGAAGATTCCATACATGTTGATCGCCGGAGCAAAAGAGGAAGAGGCAGGTCTTGTATCTGTCAGAAGCCGTTTTGCAGGTGATGAAGGCCAGAGAAGCCTGGAGCAGTTTATCGCAGATATCAAAGAAGAAATCGCAGGCCGCGTTAACCGCCCGGTTACTGTTGAAACAAAAGAAAATAAATAAGGTAGGTGTCAAAAAAATTGACACCTATGATACCAGATTGCTCCGTACTTTGTACTCCCGCAATCTTCAAAACATTCGTACTCCGCTCATTTTTCTTCGAAAAATGGCTACTTACTCATGTTTTGGCGTGTCCAAAATTTAAAAATCCTCGTGCAAGCTTTGCTTGCGTCGGATTTCCAAACTTTGGACACTGGTATTATCAAATAAATAAAGCATAAAAAATTACCTCTTGGAAATAATGGTTTCTATGCGGGCGAAACCGCAGAAAACTAAATTTCAGGAGGTAATTTATTATGCCAGCATTAAGTTGTTCCGCTATGACCTGTGTTTACAACCAGAACGAGCTCTGTTCCAAAGGAGATATCCGCGTAGGCGGAAGCGGAGCCAAAAGCTCCATGGAAACGTGCTGCGAGAGCTTCAAGGAGCGCGGTAAGGGCACGATGTCCAACTCCACCGGCTGCGGCTGTACGAAAATCGGTGTCGACTGCAAGGCGCAGAACTGTACCTTTAACGACAACTGTAAATGCGAAGCCGGAGATATCCATATCGCCGGAGACAGCGCATGCAGCTGCCAGGAAACCGAGTGCAGCTCCTTCCGCTGTGGCTGCGGGAAATAAATACGAAAAAATACGAAAATCAGTATTGACAACAGGATGGGAGAGTGCTATACTGCAATAGTCTGAGAAAAAGAAAGTAGAGTATCCACTCTCACCCTAGCGCAAACACGCGACTACGGTTCAATATTGATCTTAAGTTCTCTTTGTGTAGAGATTTATGTACAATGTTAAGTGGATAGTCTGTCTATCCACTTTTCTTGCGTTATCAGTCAAATCCGGTCCGGTGAGCCGAGTTTGATTTCGTTACACCGCAAAAGCGGGAACACAGTCTTTTATAATGATGGAGGTGCACTACAATTAGCGAATTAATGATTAATGAGCAGATCAGAGACAGAGAAATTCGTCTGATCGGTCAGAACGGAGAACAGCTTGGAATTATGTCTGCCAGAGATGCGTACCTGAAAGCACAGGAAGCAGGTCTGGATCTTGTGAAAATTGCTCCGACAGCGAAACCGCCGGTTTGCAAAATTATCGACTACGGAAAGTACAGATATGAACTGGCCCGCAAGGAAAAAGAAGCAAAGAAAAAACAGAAAACAATTGAAATCAAGGAAGTTCGCCTTTCTCCAAACATTGACACCAATGATCTTAATACCAAAGTAGGTGCAGCCCGCAAGTTCATTACAAAGGGAGACAAAGTAAAAGTAACACTTCGTTTCCGCGGCCGTGAGATGGCACATATGAACAGCAGCAAATACATCCTCGATGAATTTGCAGAGAGTCTGTCCGATATTGCAACGGTTGACAAAGCGCCGAAGGTGGAAGGCAGAAGCATGACCATGTTTTTGACGGCTAAACGTTAAAATACATTTGAATCAATATCAAGGAGGAAATTAAAATGCCAAAGGTAAAAACAAGCAGAGCAGCTGCAAAGCGTTTTAAAACAACAGGAACAGGAAAATTAGTAAGAAATAAAGCTTACAAGAGCCATATCTTAACCAAGAAATCTCAGAAGAGAAAAAGAAACCTGAGAAAACAGACTACTGTTGATGCAACAAACGTAAAGAACATGAAGAAAATCTTACCTTACATGTAATTTTTGCAAGGTAGAGTTACGCCCAACAGATCAAGGAGGAAAATAAGAAATGGCAAGAATTAAAGGCGGCATGAACGCTAAGAAAAAACATAACAGAGTATTAAAACTGGCTAAAGGTTACAGAGGAGCCAGAAGCAAACAGTATAGAGTAGCAAAACAGTCCGTAATGCGCGCACTGACCAGCTCCTACGCAGGAAGAAAACAGAAAAAACGTCAGTTCCGTCAGCTGTGGATCGCTCGTATCAACGCAGCAGCAAGAATGAACGGTCTGTCCTATAGTAAATTTATGTATGGTCTGAAACTGGCAGGCGTTGAGCTGAACCGTAAAGTTCTGGCTGACATGGCAGTTAACGATGCAGAAGGATTTGCAACACTGGCTGAGCTTGCAAAAAGCAAAGTAGCATAAGTAAAAACATATTCTGTGTGAATATACGAAGAAGCTGTGAGAACCGGTAAGGGGATCGCAGCTTCTTTTGAAATATAGAAAAACATGAGGTGAATATGGAAAAAAGCAAAGTGGCAGTGGTTGCCTGTCCCGACTATGAGCCGGCGCGCGTAAAGGAAAGCCTGCAAAAGGGATTGGAAGCAATTGGCGGCCTGGAATCTCTGGTCGGAAAAGAAGAGAATATCTTATTAAAACCGAACCTCGTCCGCTCCGCAAAACGCGAACGCGCCGTCGTGACCGACCCGGAAGTTATGGATGCCCTGATCACGATTTTGCAGGAAAATGGCTATGAGAATATTTCCTGCGGCGATTCCTGCGGCCTTGGCACCCCGGAGGGCATTGCAAAGGAAGCCGGGCTGAAAGAGGTGCTGGAAAAACACAACGTTCCGCTGAAAGATTTCCTTACGAGCGAGCGCGTAGAAACCGCCGATGGTAAATTTCTGATGATTGCGAAAGATGCACTCGACTGCGACGCCCTCATCAGTGTCAGCAAAATGAAAACCCACGCGCTGGAACGCATCACCGGAGCTGTCAAGAACCAGTACGGCTGCATCAGCGGCGTCTACAAAAAACTCGGCCACACGCAGTATCCGAACGCTGAGAGCTTCGCGCACATGCTGATCGAGCTGAACCAGAAAGTCGCCCCGCGCCTCTATATCTGCGACGGCATCGTAGCAATGGAAGGCAATGGTCCGACTTCCGGCGACCCGGTTTCGATGGGAGTTCTTCTTATGTCCACCGATCCGATTGCACTGGATACCGTGTTCTGCCATCTGGTGAACCTCGATCCGTCGTATGTGCCGACAAATCTCTACGGGGAAACGCTCGGCCTTGGAACGTGGCACGACGACCGCATCGAAATCGTGACAGCGGATGGCACCATATCCGAGAAAGAACTGAAAAGAAAGTACGGAAATCCAAACTTCAACGTCGACCGCCGCAAAGCCCGCAAAAAAGGAGCCCTCGACCTGCTCGAGATCCTCGGGGTCTTCCAGAGCCGCCCCTATATCATAGAAGAAAAATGTAAAAAATGCGGCGTCTGCGTCGAGAGCTGCCCGGTGGAAGGGAAAGCCGTCCGTTTTGATAACGGCCGCAGAAATCCGCCGGTCTACGATTATAAAAAGTGCATCCGCTGTTTCTGCTGTCAGGAAATGTGCCCGCATCAGGCAATCCAGGTAAAGAAACACCGTCTGCCGTGGGGAAAATAAGGGAGCTATCCTACAAAGTGACTGGAAAAGCAAAAAGAGAAGTGTTATACTTGAAACCGGACAAAATTTAGTACAGGAGGAACAACACCATGGAATTAGAAACTTTAAGAAGTGATATGATAGCAGCAATGAAAGCCAAAGACAAAGCGAGAAAAGAGGCCATCTCTTCCCTGATCTCCGCAGCAAAGAAAGTAGCCATCGACGAGGGCTGCCGCGATGACATCAAACCGGAGCTGGTAGACCGCGTCATCTTAAAAGAGCTGAAGACCGTAAAAGAGCAGATCGATACCTGCCCGGCATCCCGTGAGGACTTAAAAGCAGAGTATCAGTTCCGCTATGACGTCATCAGCGAGTATGCACCGAAACAGATGAGTGCAGACGAAGTCAAAGCCTACATCCAGGAGAAATTCGCAGACGTTCTGGCAACCAAGAACAAAGGTGCCATCATGAAGGCCGTTATGGCAGATATGAAAGGTAAAGCAGACGGAAAAGTCATCAACCAGACCGTTGCAGAACTGTGCAAATGAATATCATCAACATCGAACACATCAGCAAACTGTTCGGCGATAAACTGATTTTTGACGATGCTTCCTTCGGCCTGCAGGAGGGCGACAAGGTCGGCATCGTCGGAATCAACGGAACCGGAAAATCCACGCTGCTGCGCATGGCAGCAGGAGAGGAGACCCCGGATTCTGGCCAGATTATCCGCCAGAACAACCTCAAAATGGCCTATCTTCCGCAGACACCGGAATTTCCAAAGGATGCCACCGTGCTGTCCTACGCCCTTTCCGGTGATGAGGAGGACTGGCAGGTGCAGAGCAACCTTGTACAGCTCGGTATCACCGAATACGACGCAAAACTCGACACCCTCTCGGGCGGCCAGCGCCGCAAGGTTGCCCTGGCAAAAGTGCTTGCGTCCGATTTTGACGTCCTGATCCTCGACGAGCCGACAAACCATCTCGACAATGCGATGCTCTCCTGGCTCGAGGATTACCTGAAAAATTACCGCGGAACCGTCTTTATGGTCACCCATGACCGTTATTTCCTGGATAAAGTGTCGAACCGCATCCTCGAAATCAGCCACGGAAAAATGTACAGCTACGATTCCAACTATTCCCGTTTTCTGGAACTGAAAGCTGAGCGCGAGGAGATGGAACTCGCCTCTGAACGGAAACGCCAGAGCATCCTGCGCATGGAACTCGAATGGGCGAAACGCGGCTGCCGCGCAAGAAGCACAAAACAGCGCGCCAGACTCGAACGTCTCGAAGTACTCAAAAATGGCACGGCACCGACCGCAGACGCTGTCGTGGAGATGGATGCTGTCGAGACCCGCATGGGAAAGAAAACGATTGAATTCCATAACGTCAGCAAAGCCTTCGGCGATAAAACGCTGATGAAAGATTTCGAATATATCTTCCTGCGGAACCAGAGTGTCGGCATCATTGGCTCGAACGGCTGCGGAAAATCCACAATGCTGCGGATGATCACCGGAGAAGTCCTGCCGGATGCGGGAACCATCGAAATCGGCGACACGATCCGCATCGGCTATCTGGCACAGGAAGAGCCGGACATGGATACGAATCAGCGCGTGATCGACTACGTGAAAGATATCGCTGAGTATGTCCAGACCCGTGACGGCCGCATCAGCGCATCGCAGATGCTTGAACGCTTCCTGTTCACACCGGATATGCAGTACACCCCGATTTCCAAACTCTCCGGAGGCGAAAAACGGAGACTGTATCTCTTATCCGTCTTAGTGAGCGGCGCCAATGTTCTGATCCTCGACGAGCCGTCCAACAACGTTGATATCCCGACCCTGACCGTGCTTGAGGATTTCCTGAACACGTTCGTCGGCATCGTCATCACCGTTTCCCACGACCGCTATTTCCTGGATAACGTCGTGGACCGCATCTTCGAATTCGACGGAAACGGAAATCTTCTGCAGTACGAGGGCGGCTACACCGATTACCTCGAAGCAAAAGAACGCCGTTTCGGCGGAAGTGCGGAAGAAACGGCAAAAGCAGCGCCGTCCAAAACGTCCGCGGACGAACCTGCAAAGTCAAAGAACAATGACTGGAAGCAGAACCGTCCGACCCGCCTGAAATTTACGTTCAAAGAACAGCGCGAGTACGAGACCATCGATGACGATATCGCCGTACTCGAGGAAAAGATTGCATCGCTTGACGATCAGATGCTCAAAAACGCCACCAACTCTGCAAAGCTCGCCGAACTGATGGCGGAAAAAGAGAAGACCGAAGCTGCTCTGGAAGAAAAAACCGAGAGATGGGTTTATCTCACCGACCTCGCAGAACAGATTGAGGCGCAGAATCAGAAATAAAAGAAGCAAAGGAACTGTCCGCAGAAGAGAAAAAAATATGCGGGCCGTTCCTTCTTTTTTTTATCGAGAAATTCGACGCGGAATTACCAGAAGTTGTAAAAAACTTGTATTTTTCCCTGAACACCCACAGAAAATCTGGACAGAATGCCCAATCGGTGTTATAATTCAAACACTGGACATAGTGGCATTGCCATGCCCTTATCCGGGTTTTTCGAAGCGCGGAGGCAACCGAAACCCGGCAGAACACCAACCTGAGAAAAGCCAAAGTAATTTTTGGTCATCATTTTTTAAGGAGGATAAAATCAAATGGCTAGAAAGATGAAAACCATGGATGGTAACCAGGCTGCAGCACATGCGTCTTATGCGTATACCGACGTAGCAGCTATTTACCCAATTACCCCTTCATCCGTTATGGCGGAGCATACCGATGAGTGGGCAACCCAGGGAAGAAAGAACATTTTCGGACAGGAAGTTCAGGTAACTGAGATGCAGTCTGAGGCAGGAGCAGCAGGTGCAGTACACGGATCACTGGCAGCCGGAGCTCTTACTACAACCTACACCGCATCCCAGGGACTTCTTCTGATGATCCCGAACCTTTATAAAATTGCCGGCGAGCAGCTCCCGGGCGTATTCAACGTATCCGCTCGTGCCCTTGCAAGCCACGCACTTTCCATCTTCGGAGATCATTCAGACGTTTACGCCTGTCGTCAGACCGGAGTCGCAATGCTCTGCGAATCCAGCGTACAGGAGGTTATGGACCTGACACCGGTTGCACACTGTGCAGCACTGAAAGGCAAAGTTCCATTCATCAACTTCTTCGACGGATTCCGTACCTCCCACGAGATTCAGAAAATCGAGACATGGGATTACGAAGATCTGAAAGACATGGTAGATATGGATGCAGTAGATGCATTCCGTAAACATGCCCTGAACCCGAACCATCCGTGCCAGAGAGGATCCGCACAGAACCCGGATATCTTCTTCCAGGCAAGAGAAGCATGTAACCCGTACTATGATGCTCTTCCGGCAATCGTACAGGAGTACATGGACAAAGTAAACGAGAAAATCGGAACCGATTACAAACTGTTCAACTATTATGGAGCAGCAGACGCTGAGCACGTAATCATCGCTATGGGTTCTGTCTGCGATACCATCGAGGAGACCATCGATTACCTCGTAGCAGCAGGCAAGAAAGTCGGCGTTGTAAAGGTACGTCTGTACCGTCCGTTCTCCGCAGAAGCACTCATCAATGCAATTCCGGAGACTGTAAAACAGATTTCCGTTCTGGACAGAACAAAAGAGCCGGGATCTCTTGGCGAGCCTCTGTACCTGGACGTAGTAGCAGCATTAAAAGGCAGCAAATTCGAGAGCACACCGGTATTCACAGGTCGTTACGGACTTGGTTCCAAGGACACCACACCGGCTCAGATCGTTGCTGTATATGAAAATACAGAGAAACAGAGATTTACCATTGGTATCGTAGACGATGTTACCAATCTGTCTCTGCCGGTTGGCGCTCCTCTGGTAACAACTCCGGAAGGAACCATCAACTGCAAATTCTGGGGACTTGGCGCAGACGGTACCGTAGGTGCAAACAAGAACTCCATCAAGATCATCGGTGACAACACAGACATGTACGCTCAGGCTTACTTCGATTATGACTCCAAGAAGTCCGGCGGTGTAACGATGTCTCACCTGCGTTTCGGAAAGAAACCGATCAAATCCACCTACCTGATCCACAAAGCAAACTTTGTTGCATGTCATAATCCTTCCTATGTGAACAAATATCACATGGTAGAGGAGCTGGTAGACGGAGGAACCTTCCTTCTGAACTGTCCATGGGATGAAGCAGGACTGGAAGAGCATCTGCCAGGTCAGGTAAAAGCATTCATCGCAAACCATAACATCAAATTCTATGTGATCGACGGCGTTAAGATCGGTATCGAGACCGGCATGGGACCGACCCGTATCAACACCATTCTTCAGTCTGCATTCTTCAAGCTTGCGAAGATCATTCCGGAAGAAAAAGCCATCGAACTCATGAAAGCAGCAGCAAAAGCTACCTATGGCCGTAAAGGTGATGATGTCGTAGCAAAGAACTGGGCAGCTATCGATGAGGGTGCAAAACAGATCAAAGAAGTTGCAGTTCCGGAAAGCTGGAAAAATGCAGAAGATGAAGGTCTGACCACAACTCATGCAGAGAGCGGCCGCGCTGATGCTGTTAAATTCGTAAATACCATCCAGGCAAAAGTAACTTCCCAGGAAGGAAACAACCTGCCTGTATCCGCATTTGCAGACTACGTAGACGGAACAACTCCGTCCGGCACATCCGCATACGAGAAACGTGGTATCGCCGTAAACGTACCTGTATGGAATCCGGAAAACTGTATCCAGTGTAACAGATGTTCCTTCGTCTGCCCGCACGCTGTTATCCGTCCGGTTGCCATGACCGCAGAAGAAGCAGCAGCAGCTCCGGAAGGCATCCAGACCATGCCGATGACCGGTATGCCGGACTACACCTTCACAATGGCTATTTCCCAGCTTGACTGTACCGGATGTGGTTCCTGTGCAAACGTATGCCCGGGCAAGAAGGGTGTGAAAGCGCTGGCTATGGAAAGCCTTGCAGCACACGAAGCAGAGCAGAAATACTTCGACTATGCAGCAGCTCTCCCGGAGAAGACCGACGTTGTAGCAAAATTCAAAGAAAATACCGTAAAGGGCAGCCAGTTCAAGAAACCGCTGCTTGAGTTCTCCGGCGCATGCGCAGGCTGCGGCGAGACTCCTTACGCAAAACTGATCACCCAGCTGTTCGGTGACAGAATGTACATCGCAAACGCAACAGGATGCTCCTCTATCTGGGGTAACTCCTCACCGTCCACTCCTTACACTGTAAACGAGAAAGGACAGGGCCCGGCATGGTCCAACTCCCTGTTCGAGGACAACGCAGAGTTCGGTTATGGTATGCTTCTCGCTCAGAAAGCAATCCGCGGCGGCCTGAAAGCCAAAGTTGAGGATGTTATGAACTCCGAGAAAGCTCCGGAAGAAGTAAAAGCAGCATGCAAAGAGTATCTGGATACCTTTGACTGCGGCGCTACCAACGGAACTGCAACCGAGAAACTTGTAGAAGCAATCAAAGACGCTGACTGCGACGTTTGCAGAGACATCGTTAAGAACAAAGACTTCCTCGCTAAGAAATCCCAGTGGATCTTCGGTGGTGACGGATGGGCTTACGATATCGGATTCGGCGGCGTAGACCACGTACTTGCCAGCGGAAAAGATATCAACGTAATGGTATTCGATACCGAGGTTTACTCCAACACAGGCGGACAGTCCTCCAAAGCTACTCCGACTGGTGCAGTTGCACAGTTCGCAGCAGGCGGTAAAGAAACCAAGAAGAAAGATATGGCAAGCATCGCAATGAGCTATGGCTATGTATACGTAGCACAGATCGCTATGGGCGCTGATTACAATCAGGCAGTCAAAGCAATCGCAGAGGCAGAGGCATATCCGGGACCGTCCCTCATTATCGCTTACGCTCCATGTATCAACCATGGTATCAAGAAAGGTATGAGCAAAGCACAGACCGAGGAGCAGCTCGCTGTTCAGACCGGATACTGGCATTGCTTCCGCTTCAACCCGGCACTCGCTGCAGAAGGCAAGAGCGCATTCACACTGGATTCCAAGGCTCCGTCAGGAGATTATCAGGAATTCCTGAACGGCGAGGTACGTTACAACTCTCTGAAACGTGCAAACCCGGCGAAAGCAGAAAGACTGTTCGGCAAGAACGAGCAGGAAGCAAAAGACCGTTACACTTACCTGAACAAACTCGTAAAACTGTACGGCGCAGAAGAAGAGTAATTCTTTTTCCTTAAAAAGAATTTGAAAAAGGAGAGAAGTCATACTTGAGAGAGTATGGCTTCTTTCTTTTTGGGAGAAAAAATGAATTAGCGACATTTGGCAATAGTTTTGTATCGTTTGTCAACATTTTTATCCCGGAAAATGTTGACAAACGATACATTTTTGCGCAAGAAGGCTTTGAGATATGGTATAATGTGCGTATCACGATATAATGAGCGTTAGCGGGAGGAATTTTATTATGTTGAAAATATATCTTGGAGAAATGAAAGGTGCAATCTATCATCCGCCAACCTATTTTGATAATTGTTATGAAGATGAATGGCTGACCACGCCACTGGCAAAAGAAATGATCCGCGATGTGGATCGCTCGGAGGTAATCAGTGCGCATCTGATTGACAGCCCGGTGCTTGGTCCGATTCCACCGAAAGATTTATCCGGAGGAATCAAAACGTTGCTGCTGATGGCATACGATACAGACGGAAAGATCTTTAATGCCTCCGTATGTGGAGATAATTGTGCAAAATGGATTTTAAAATTAGGAGAGCAAAAGGATCTGACGATTAATCTGCGTCATGTGATGCGGTTTGGCAAAGATCCTTTTGAAATCCTGATTTTAAATACAGGGACTATTGTGCGGAATATGTCCGAATTTGTAGATGTTGCCGAGGCTTATGTATAGGTGGATGTATGAAGGGAAAGAAAAGAGTTATTATTCAAAATAACAGAGTTCATTATGAATTTGTGATAAAGCGTAATATTACAATCATCCAGGGGGATAGTGCATCAGGAAAAACAACACTGGTAAATATGATCCGGCAGGCAGAAAATTTAGGGGAGTCCAGCGGAATCAACGTTTCCTGTGAAGTACCGTGCAGAGTGCTGGAAGGTGTTAATTGGAAAATTATTTTGGAAAACAGCCGGGAAAGCATCTTTTTCATAGACGAGGAGAATTATTTTATAAAAACAGAAGAATTTGCTTCTGCCATACGGGGTTCAGAAAACTATTTTGTATTGATTACGAGAGAAAACTTATATAATTTGCCGTATAGTGTAGAAGAGATTTATGGATTGCATGTTTCCGGAAAATACAGAGATACCAGAAAAATATATCAGAAAATGTATCAGATCTATCCCAAAACAGCACGGCTTCCTGTTAGAGTACAAAAAATAATTACGGAAGATTCCAATTCTGGGTATCAATTTTTTGAAAATGTATGTGCAGAAAGGAATATTACATGTGAAAGCGCTGGTGGAAAAACAAAAATACCGGAAATGATCGGCAAGGCAGGAACAGAAGAAACCTGTATTATTGCGGACGGTGCTGCAATTGGAGCAGAAATGAATCTTCTCAGCAATAAAATAGAGGAAAAACAGAACGTACATTTATATTTACCGGAGTCTTTTGAATGGCTGATTTTAAATTCAGATCTTTTACAGGACAAAGAGGTTCGTAAAATTCTGGAAAATCCAGAAGATTATATCGACAGCACAGAGTTTTTTAGCTGGGAACAATATTTTACAAAATTGCTGATTCAGAAAACAGAAGGAACATATTTGCAGTATAAAAAAGCAAAATTAAATCCATCTTATTTGCAGGATAAAAATAAAAACAAAATACTGGAGAGTATACAAGGGATTCAGTGGAAAATAAAATCCTTAAAATAGCAAAAATAATGAAAGAATAGAGAGAAGAACATGAACTATACAATTTATGACTATCTCGGCCTGTTTTTCTTTTACGCCTTCCTTGGATGGCTTCTGGAAACTTCTGTGGCCGCGATCCGGAAAAAACATATGGTAAACAGAGGATTCTTAAATGGTCCGCTCTGCGCCATCTATGGAATCACAGCTGTCTTTATGACACGTTATCTGTATGAACTGCAGTCAAGCCCCGTCTTTTTGTTCCTTGGCTGTATGATTATCGCTACCGCAGTCGAGTGGCTGGCCGGTCACGCACTGGAACGCATTGGCCATGGCAAATGGTGGGACTATTCCAATAAAAAATGGAACATGGACGGCTATATCTGCCTTCAGTATTCTGTACTATGGGGAATTTTAGGACTGCTTGCCATGAAAATCGGCAATCGCCTCTGCTTTACAGTTCTTCATTCAATTCCGGCCGGTTTCCTGCATATCACATCCTGGATTCTCTTTGGTATATTGATAGTAGATGCCGTCGGTTCCTATGCTGTTCTGCACCACATCACGAAAAAAATGCCGCGGATCAGCGCTATGAACGATCAGATCGACGCCTTCACCAGACGCCTTTCTGTCCGTGTTTACCGCTATCTGGAGCGTCGTGTGGAACGTGCCTATCCGGCCGTACAGCCAGTTTCGGAGAAAAAAGAGAAAACAGAAACCGGCGTATTTGCCGAAGGATGCAGCTTTTACAAAATCGTTCTTCTCTTCATCATCGGCGCATTTTTGGGCGATATTACAGAAACCATATTCTGTCGCATCACCGCCGGTGTCTGGATGAGCCGCAGCAGCCTTGTATGGGGCCCGTTCAGCATCGTCTGGGGCCTGGCCATCGCCCTCGCTACCTGGTTCCTCTACAACTACCGCGACCGCTCCGATGGATTCCTGTTTGCCTTTGGTACCTTCCTCGGCGGAGCCTACGAATACATCTGCAGTGTGTTCACCGAAATCGTATTCGGAAAAGTCTTCTGGGACTACAGCGACATTCCCTTCAACCTCGGAGGCCGTATCAACCTCCTGTACTGTTTCTTCTGGGGAATAGCCGCCGTCGTCTGGCTCAAAAAATTCTATCCTGTCATTTCGCGCTGGATTGAAAAAATCCCGATGAAATTCGGAAAAATCATCACTTGGATCCTGATTGTGTTCATGGTGGCCAACATGTTCGTATCTACCCTTGCTCTCGCCCGATACGACGAACGCGCCCACCAAAAGCCCGCTGCTAATGCCATCGAGCAGACCATAGATGCCCATTTCCCGGACGCCCGAATGGAAAAAATCTACCCCAATGCCAAAGCGATTAACTAGAATGTGTTAAAAAACAATTCCGTAGTCTGCACGCCCCAATTACAGACTACGAAAAGCCCTCTCTCTCCGTCATGCAAAGTCAGGCCCCGTTTCGACAGCTTTGGTCTGCGCGGTCCGTTACCCCCAAAGAAAACCTTTGGCAACCCACCAAAAGTATGATATAATGTCACATAGATATTTTGGGGATACCATATCCTCTAAGAGCGAAGAAAGGACTCAACCACAAATGACAGTAGACAACAGCTTCACAATGAAGAAATTTCAGAGCATGGAAATCATCTATGTCACATTTTCCCAGATCACGAAACTCCCATACGTAGAGTGCGATCCGGAAACCTTTGACGATCAGGTATATATGTTTACCGAAGAAGAAGCAGCTAAAGAATTTGCAAAATCCTATGTAGAGAAGAATACCCCGCTGCTTACCGTAAAAGTACTGCGCAAGCAGATGCCAAACTTCTATATGGGCCTCTACGCAGAAGGTGTCAACATGGTCATCTTCCACGAAGGCGATCAGACCCGCCGCATCGAGCTGGAGCAGATCTTCCCGAAACCGGACATGGAAAAAATGAACAAACAGCATCTTCCAGTCCTCAACCCTGGCGTACAGCTCACTGTAGTTTATTTCCTGCAGGAGCTCCGCAAACCAAACCAGAGAAGAGACGATGCCGAGCGCATGCAGCACCTGCGTGAACTCGAAGAAGAAATGCTTGTCAACCTGATGCGAAGCAAATTCATCCTTGCCATCGACATCTCCCAGGTACAGGGCGAATTCGATCCGGCCAACCCGGGACCAGACGTGCGCATCCCGTACATCAAAAATCAGAACGAAGACATCTTCCAGCCGCTGTTTTCCGATATCGGTGAATTCCAGAAATTCCGTCCGGATCCGCAGGCAAAACTCCGTCTGGCAGCCATCCCGTTCCAGCACCTTCTGCCGTACCTGATGAAACAGGCCAAAGGCTTCGTCATCAACCCGTCCGGCTTCAACCTTCTGTTGACCAGAGAACAGCTCCAGAGAATCATGGGAGCCCAGGCACAGAGCGTCCGCCCGAACCTTGAGGCAATGATGGCACAGGCCGCTGCAGCACAGGCACAGAAAAATGCACAGAACAACGCTGTAAACGACGAAGTAAAAGAACACGTCGACGAGACAGAGAACACCGCAGCAGAAACCGACAACGAAGAATAAAACCGACAGGGCCGCAGAAAATCCCAGCAAACGGGCACTGCGGTCCGTTTTTGACTGCATAAAACCGGAAATAATAAAGAAAAACAAGAAAGGATATACAAAAATGAACGCAGAACATTGCAAAGCCTATACCCTGCTGCAGGAACAGCAGATTGACGATATCCATGCACACGGCTACCTCCTCCGCCACAACAAGAGCGGTGCCCGCGTGCTCCTTCTCGAAAACGAAGATGACAACAAAGTCTTCAACATTGCGTTCCGTACCCCGCCGGCCGACAGCACCGGCGTAGCCCACATCCTCGAGCACAGCGTCCTCTGCGGCTCCCGCGAATTCCCGTTAAAGGATCCCTTCGTAGAACTCGTCAAAGGATCCCTGAACACGTTCTTAAATGCTATGACCTACCCGGATAAAACCATGTACCCGGTAGCCAGCACCAACGATGCCGACTTCCAGAACCTGATGCATGTCTACATGGACGCCGTATTCTACCCAAACATTTACAAACACGACGAAATCTTCCGTCAGGAAGGCTGGAGCTATCATCTGGAAAGCGAAGACGGCCCGCTGACCTACAACGGTGTTGTATACAACGAGATGAAAGGAGCCTTCTCCTCCGCAGACGATGTCCTGGAGCGTGAAACCTTCAACACCCTGTTCCCGGACACTCCGTACGGCGTAGAATCCGGCGGAGATCCGTCCTGCATCCCGAACCTGACCTACGAAAACTTCCTGAAATTCCATCAGACCTATTACCATCCGTCCAACAGCTATATCTACCTGTACGGAAACATGGATATGGAAGAAAAACTGGCATGGATGGATGAAAAATACCTGTCCCATTTTGATGCAAAAGAAGTAAAATCCGAAATTCCGTATCAGAAACCATTTGCAGAGACACTCGACATTGTACACGAGTACCCGGTACTCGACGGCGATCCGCTTGAAAACAATGCGTACCTGTCCTACAACATGGTCATCGGCAGCGGTCTGGATGTAAAATTAAACGTGGCATTTTCTGTTCTGGAGTATGCACTCCTTGACGCACCGGGAGCCCCGGTCAAACAGGCACTCCTTGACGCACACATCGGAAAAGATGTTTACGGCTCCTACGAGGACGGCATCCTGCAGCCATTCTTCTCCATCGTAGCCAAGAACGCCGATGAAAATGAGAAAGAAAAATTCCTGTCCATCATCCGCGGCACCCTCGAGGATATCGTGAAAAACGGCATGGATCAGAAAGCCATCGAGGCAGGCATCAACTATTTCGAATTCCGTTTCCGTGAGGCGGACTTCTCCAGCTTCCCGAAGGGCCTGATGTACGGCATTGACGTCTTCGACAGCTGGCTGTACGACGAGAACAAACCGTTCGCCTACCTGCAGCAGCTTGCGATCTACGATGAGCTGAAAAAACTGGCAAAAGAAGGTTATTTCGAAAACCTGATCCAGACGTATCTGCTGGACAACACCCATGCCTCCATCGTGACCCTCATTCCAAAGACCGGTCTTGCCGCAGAAAATGATGCAAAGACCGCAGAAAAACTGCAGAAATACAAAGAGAGCCTGTCAAAAGAAGAGATCGAGAAAATCATTGCTGACACCAAAGAGCTGGCAGCATATCAGGAAGAAGAGGAGAGCGAGGAAGCACTCGAGACGATTCCGCTCCTGAAACGAAGCGATATCAAACGTGAGTCTATCAAACTTTACAATGACGAGCATGAAGTCGATGGAACGACGGTTCTTCATCACAACGTATTCACGAACGGCATCGGTTACTTAAGCTTGTTGTTTGATACGAAAAATGTGCCGAACGATCTGATCCCGTACATGGGCGTATTAAAATCCGTTCTCGGCTATGTGGACACTGAACACTACACCTACGGCGAACTGTTCAACGAGATCAATGCACAGACCGGCGGTATCAACTGCGGACTGCAGGTATTCCGCATTCCGGAAAATGATGATGACTGCCGCAGAATGTTCGGCATCCGCGCGAAATTCCTGTACGACAAACTGGATTTCGTCATGAAAATGATCGAGGAAATCCTGAACACCTCCCGCCTGGATGACGAGAAACGTCTTCACGAGATCATCTCCAGCATGAAATCCGGCCTGCAGAACCGCCTGTCTTCCGCCGGAAATGCAACGGCTGTGATGCGTGCAGCTTCCTATTACTCCCCGATGAGCAATTTCCAGGACCGCATCGCAGGCATCGGCTTTTACCAGCTCTTAAAAGATCTGGACGAGAACTTCGATGAGAAAAAAGCAGAACTGATTAAAAATCTGCAGACCCTGATGAAATACATCTTCCGCAAAGAGAATCTGACCGTCTCCTATACCGCAGACGAGACAGGCTACGCACCGCTGGAAGAAAAAATCGCAGCATTCAAAGAGAATCTGTACACCGACGAAGTGGAGCCGGGCAGCATTGTGTATGACTTTGAACAGAAAAACGAAGCCTTCCAGACTTCCGGCCAGGTACAGTACGTGGCACTCTGTGGAAACTTCGAGCGCGAAGGCTACGACTACACAGGAGCCCTGCGCATCCTGCGTGTCATGCTGAGCTATGACTATCTGTGGATCAACATCCGTGTCAAAGGCGGCGCTTACGGCTGCGGCGGAGCTTTCGGAAGAGGCGGAAACGCGTGCATTTCTTCTTACCGTGACCCGAACGTCGGAAGAACCCTTGAAGTATACCGCGGTATCGGCGATTACGTGCGCAATTTCGAAGCAGACGAGCGCCAGATGACCAAATACATCATCGGAACGATCAGCGAACTCGACGTCCCGATGAACCCGTCCGCAAAAGGCCAGACCTCCGAGAGCGCATGGTTCAACGGCATCACCGAAGCAGACTTCCAGCAGGAGAGAGATCAGATCCTTGATGCAACCCTGGATGACATTCATGCACTGGCAGACCTTGTAGATGCAGCCTTAAAACAGAACAACATCTGCGTTGTCGGAAGCGAAGCAGCCATTCAGAAAGAGAAAGAACTGTTTAAGAACGTAGAGAACTTATAAATGAGGAGAAGAGACAGCAATGGAAAACAATGCAAATTATAAATCCGGCTTTGTAGCCCTGATCGGCCGTCCGAACGTGGGAAAATCCACGCTGATGAACCACCTGATCGGACAGAAGATTGCGATTACATCCAAGAAACCGCAGACCACCCGCAACCGCATCCAGACCGTTTATACGTGTGACGAGGGACAGATCGTGTTCCTCGACACACCGGGTATCCACAAGGCGAAAAATAAGCTCGGCGAGTACATGGTCGATGTAGCCGAGAAAACGTTAAAAGAAGTCGATGTGATTCTTTGGCTGGTAGAGCCGAGCAACTTCATCGGAGCAGGAGAGCGCCATATCGCAGAGATCCTGGAGAAAGTCAATGCGCCGGTCATCCTCATTATCAACAAGACCGATACCGTGGAGAAAGACAAAATCCTGGAATTCATCGATACGTACCGCAAGCTGTTCCAGTTTGCCGAGATCATTCCGTGCTCGGCACTCCGCCATCAGAACACCGATGACATCATTCCGAGCATCTTCAAATATCTGCCGTACGGCCCGCAGTTCTACGATGAGGACACCATCACCGATCAGCCGATGCGCCAGATCGTGGCTGAGATCATCCGCGAGAAAGCACTGTACGCCTTAAACGAAGAGATCCCGCACGGCATCGCCGTTGTGATCGACCAGATGAAAGACCGCCCGAACGGAAAAATCGTTGATATTGACGCGACCATCATCTGCGAGCGCGATTCCCACAAGGGCATCATCATCGGAAAACAGGGCGCGATGCTCAAGAAGATCGGAAGCAACGCGCGGTATGAGCTGGAGCAGATGCTGGAGCAGAAAGTCAATCTGAAGCTCTGGGTCAAAGTCAAAAAAGATTGGCGCGACAGCGATTTTCTTGTGAAGAACTTCGGATATGATAAAAAGAAACTCGATTTATAATATTGCATTATAATAAGGAAGAAACATGCGAGAACCAATCAATGTAAGCGGAATGGTATTATCCGTCTCCCCGGTCGGAGAGTATGACAAGCGCGTCGTGATCCTGACCCGGGAGCTCGGCAAAATCACTGCCTTCGCGCGCGGCGCCCGCCGCATGAAAAGCCCGCTGATGGCCGTCTCCAATCCGTTCGTCTTCGGCGAGTTTCAGGTCTACGAGGGCCGTGACAGCTATACCCTCTCCGGCGCAAACATTAAAGAATACTTCCTCGACCTGGCGCAGATGCAGCCCGGCGTTTATTACGGCTTTTATTTTCTGGAACTGGCCGAATATTTCGGCCAGGAAGGAAACGATGAAACCCAGATGCTGAACCTTCTGTACGTGACGATGAACGCCATCCGCCGCGGAAAACAGGACCTCCGCCTGGTCCGGTGCATCTTCGAACTGCGGACGATCACAATCAGCGGAGAAGCACCGCAGATGTTCTCCTGCATGGAGTGCGGCACGAAAGAGAATCTGACCGTTTTCTCCCTGCGCGATAGCGCCATCTACTGCCCAAACTGTGGAAAAACCATCAGAGATCCATGGCCGCTGCAGCCGGGCACCGTGCTGGCATGCCGCTATATCATTGCGGCACCGCTCGCGAAGCTGTATGGTTTTACCGTAAATGAAGAGATCCTGGACGAACTGGAACGATTGCTGCGTGCATATCTCCATCGCTATGTCGAAAAGAAGATGAAAACATTACAGATTCTGGATGTGATGAAATAATATAAAATGTAATAATTTGCAAAAATGTGAAAAAAGTATGTCCATAAGTGTGTCCACACCTTTACAAATAAGTAGAAATGGGATAAAATATTTGGAATAAAGAAAAAAAATGGTTCTGTATTCGTCACAGAAGATATTACAAATGCATAGTACCAGAAAAAATGAGAAGGTTTTAGTGAAAATGGTAATATAAAAGCTAGAAAAACTATGCGAAACAAGAGAATGTTACGAGTACGGCGAAAAAAATACGACAGGGGAGAAAGGTATGTACAAAAAATCATCCACAGGATGGCTGAAGCATCTGGATTTTATGGTTCTTGATATTATCTGTCTTCAGCTGGCTTTCGTCATGGGTTATTTCTTAAGACATCACAGTTTTAAGCCATATGGAAGCCCAATTTACCGAAATGAGGCTATCGTATTCGCTCTGATCCAGCTGATGATCATGTTTTTTGACGATTCCTTCAAAAACGTCATGAAGCGCGGATACCTCGTGGAAATCGGAATGACTGTAAAAAATATGGTATACATCATCGTTCTTGGTGTATTCTACCTGTTCCTGATTCAGGAGGGAGATCAGTTCTCCAGAGCAACCATTATGCTGACCGGTGCTCTGTACGGAATGCTTTCCTATCTGATGCGCATCGGATGGAAGGCTGTGGTAAAGAAACGCAGCAGCGGGGAACACAGCGGCCGTTCGCTTCTGATCATCACGACCGAAAAACAGTCACAGTCCGTTGTAAAGAGCATGCTGGATTTCGATTACATCGGCGTTCGTCCGACTGGCGTTGTTCTCGTAGACCAGGACAGAACCGGACACAAAATCCACGGCGTACCGGTGGTATCGAACCTTGCAGATGCAGCTGAGTATGTCTGCCGTGAGTGGTTCGACGAAGTGCTGATCGTTCTGCCGGAAGGCAGAGAAATCCCGCAGAAAGTATTCGACGCATTCGCCGAGATGGGCATTACGATCCACGTAAAAATTGCGGACGTGAACGAAATGCAGGGAAAAAATCAGACTGTAGAGCGCATGGGCAACTATACCGTGGTCACCACCTGCATCAATATGGCAAGCGCAGGACAGCTTGTGCTGAAACGAATCATGGACATCTGCGGCGGTCTTGCCGGATGTATTCTGACCGGAATCATCTTCCTGTTCGTTGCCCCTGCGATTTATATCAAGTCTCCGGGCCCGATCTTCTTCTCACAGTACCGTGTCGGAAAGAACGGAAGAAAATTCAAAATTTACAAGTTCCGTAGCATGTACATGGATGCGGAAGAGCGGAAAAAAGAACTGATGAAACAGAACCGCGTCAGCGATGGTCTGATGTTCAAAATGGAGAATGACCCGCGTGTCATCGGAAGCGAAAAAGGACCAGGCAAAGGAATCGGAAACTTTATCCGCAAAACCTCGCTGGATGAATTCCCGCAGTTCTTCAATGTGTTAAAAGGCGACATGAGCCTTGTAGGAACCCGTCCGCCGACAGTGGATGAGTGGGAGAAATATGAGCTCCATCACAGAGCAAGACTGGCAATCAAGCCGGGACTGACTGGTATGTGGCAGGTAAGCGGACGAAGCGAGATTACAGATTTTGAAGAGGTTGTAAAACTGGATACGAAGTACATTTCAGAATGGTCCTTTATGCTGGATATTAAGATTTTGTTTAAAACTGTACTGATTGTATTAGGCCAGAAAGGTTCTATGTAAAAAAAATGAAAAATGGAGATATATTGTAGTTTTGGGAGTAGTGTGGTAAAATAAAGGTAAATTTTAAGAAAAATTTATGAATGGAAGCGCAAAGAAGTCCTGATGACGGCGAAAAGGAAAAAGGCTTCCTTTGACAGGTGGTCCAAATAATGTTAATTATTTGGACCTTTTTATGTGAACTTCCTGAAATATTAACTCTCGTTTCGACATGTTCTTGCTTTAAGCCAGTTGTAGCATACTTTAAAAGGAATTTTATGAGAGTTAATTTTATAGGAAGTTCACATATATACTACCACAAAAGTAATTATCTTTCACTGACAACTATCCTAACACACAGGGGATTGAAAAAGCTATAAAGTTATAGTATAATCGAAAACAAAAGTTCATGAAAAATGAAAGAAGGAAGTATATGAACAACTCGAAACAAGATATATTGAACAACCTGATAAAAGAACCCTTCATCAATCAGCGTATCCTTGCCGCGCAGACCGGCCATTCGCTTGGTATTGTTAATCGTTCGCTTAAGGAGCTGATTTCAGAAGGTTACCTGGATGAAGAGATCCGTCCGACAGAAAAGGCACTGCGTGAGGCAAAAGAAAAAGCGCCGAAAAACGCCATTATTCTTGCCGCTGGATTTGGTATGCGGATGGTTCCGATTAATACAGAGACACCGAAAGGACTTCTGGAAATCAAAGGAGAGCGGCTGATTGAGTGCACAATCCGTCAGCTTCATGAAGTCGGCATTACAGAGATTTACATCGTTGTCGGATTTATGAAAGAGCAGTATGAATATCTGATCGATGAATACGGCGTAGACCTGATCGTTGCTCCGGATTATGCGTCGAAAAACAATCTGCATTCCCTGAAAACGGCGGCAGACCATTTATCAAACAGCTACATCATTCCCTGTGATATCTGGTGTGAAAAGAATCCATACAGCAGAAATGAATTATACTCCTGGTACATGGTCAGTGATATGGTAGATGATGACAGTACCGTTCGTGTAAACCGGAAGCAGGAGCTGGTTGTACAGAAAGAGCAGGCTGGCGGAAACGCCATGATTGGTATCTGTTATCTATTGGAAGCGGAAGCAGCGATCGTGCGGGAGCGTCTGGAAGAACTGGGAAGAGATTCCCGATACGACGGAGCGTTCTGGGAGGAAACCTTATACCGGAAAGACAGAATGATTGTGACCGCCCGTGTTGTACATGCAGCAGATGCCGTAGAAATTAATACTTATGAGCAGCTGCGTGAGATCGACAGCGATTCCAGCCAGCTGCAGACGGATGCCATTCAGGTGATCTGTGAAGCACTTGGAGCACAGCAGGACGAAGTAACAAACATTACAGTTCTGAAAAAGGGAATGACAAATCGATCCTTTTTATTCTCCTGCAAAGATAAAAAATACATTATGCGTATCCCGGGAGAGGGAACAGATCAGCTGATCAACCGCCGCCAGGAAGCAGCCGTCTATCAGACGATCGCCGGCCGCAGGATCTGTGATGAGATTGCCTATATTAACCCGGAGAACGGCTATAAAATCACAGAATATCTCGAAGGTGCGCGGGTCTGCGATGCAGAAAAGGAAGAAGATCTTCAGAAATGCATGAAGAAACTGCGGGAGTTTCACGGGCAGAAATTAAGAGTAGACCATTCCTTCGACCTGTTCGGACAGATGGAATACTATGAAAGCCTCTGGGAAGGAACTCCGTCAGCATATAAAGATTACGAAAAGACGAAAGCGCATGTGCTTCAGTTAAAGGATTACATCGAAGCAAATGCCGGAGAGCGGGTGCTCACCCACATTGATGCCGTGCCGGACAATTTTCTGTTTGTGGAAGAAAACGGAAAAGAGGAGATCCGCCTGATCGACTGGGAATACGCCGGAATGCAGGATCCGCATGTGGATATCGCAATGTTCTGTATCTATTCTCTCTACAAAAAAGAGCAGGTGGATCATCTGATTGATCTTTATTTTGAAGGAAACTGTGACGACAGAACACGCATAAAAATCTACTGCTACATCGCGGTCTGTGGTCTGCTCTGGAGTAACTGGTGCGAGTACAAACGGAAATTAGGCGTAGAATTCGGAGAGTATTCTCTGCGGCAGTACCGCTACGCAAAAGATTATTACAAAATAGTCCAGCAGGAACTGGGAGAGGAAGAAAAAGAAACATGTACAAAGTAGAGCGTGCCATTATTATGGCGGCAGGCCTCGGAAACCGGATGAAGCCGGTAACGTTAAAAACACCAAAACCGCTGGTCCGGGTAAACGGTGTGCGGATGATTGATACCGTCATCGATGGACTGCACAAAAACGGAATCACAGAAATTTACGTGGTAATCGGTTACCTCAAAGAACAGTTCCAGACACTGGAAGAGGAGTACCCGGGACTGAAACTGATCGACAATCCGTGGTACGATACCTGCAACAACATCGCATCGCTGTATGTGGCGCGGGAACATCTGGAAAATGCGATTATTCTTGACGGTGACCAGATCATCTATCATCCGGAAATTCTGGCACCGGAGTTTGAGCGATCCGGTTACAACAGCGTGTGGACGGATGATGAGACCGACGAGTGGCTGCAGACCGTGGAAAACGGCATTGTGACAGGCTGCAGCAGAACCGGCGGAAAGGGCGGATGGCAGCTATACAGCATTTCCCGATGGACAGCAGAAGATGGAAAGCGGCTGAAAGGCCATCTGGAGCAGGAGTTTGAAGTAAAGAAAAACCGTCAGATTTACTGGGACGATGTGGCAATGTTCTGCTACCCGAAAGAGTATCAGCTTGGCATCCGGCCAATGAAGGCAGAGGATATCATAGAAGTAGACAATTTCAGCGAGCTTGTTGCACTCGATGCATCGTATGCGGATTACGCAGAAAGGGAAGAAAATGAACAGTAAGAACCAACAGAAGAAAAAAGAAATCGACTGGATGATCACGCTGGTGCCTCTGGCGCTGATCGTTGCTCTATGTATCGTATTTTTCTTTGCACCGGAGCAGTCGAATCAGGTACTTGGCCAGATTCGATTTCTGTTTGGAGACACCTTTGGAACGTATTACCTGGTCATCGGACTTGGCATTTTCTTTCTGTCTCTGTTTCTGGCAGGCTCCAAATACGGAAATATTGTGCTTGGAAAGCCGGATGAGAAGCCAAAATATTCCTTTTTTGCATGGGGATGCATGATGTTTACCTGTGGTCTGGCAGCAGATATTCTGTTTTATTCGTTCTCTGAGTGGATTTTGTACGCAACAGATCCTCACATCGCAGAACTTGGCAGCATTCAGGACTGGGCAGGCGTATTTCCACTGTTTCACTGGAGCTTTATCCCGTGGGGATTCTATCTGGTACTGGCTGTTGCGTTTGGCTTTATGCTTCATGTAAGAAAACGAAACCGTCAGAAATACAGCGAGGCGTGCCGTCCGATTCTGGGAAAACAGACAGATGGAATTGGCGGCCGTCTGATTGACCTTCTGGCTGTCTTTGCACTGCTGGCCGGAACTGCTACCACTTTTAGTGTGGCAACTCCGCTGATGGCGGAAATCATCGGCGAGCTGTTCCATATGGAAGTCAGCAGAACTGTGATTAATATTATCATTCTTCTGATCACCTGCTGTGTTTATACCTATTCTCTTCTGCATGGATTCAAAGGAATCAGCATTCTGGCCAAGGTGTGCATTTATCTGTTTTTCGGACTCCTTGCCTTCGTCCTGCTGTTTGGGGGAGAGACGCGGTATATTATTGAAACTGGATTTTCTTCTCTTGGAAAAATGATTCAGAACTTTATCAGCTTATCAACGTATACGGACCCGATGCGTACGACAAACTTCCCACAGAACTGGACCATTTATTACTGGGCATACTGGATGGTATGGTGTGTGGCAGCACCGTTCTTCATTGGCAGCATTTCCCGCGGAAGAACCGTGCGCCAGACAATTCTCGGCGGATACGGTTTTGGTGTGGGTTCCACGCTTGTCAGCTTTATTATTCTTGGAAATTATTCGATGGGAAAGCAGATTTCAGGTGCAATTGATTTCATTTCGCAGTATAATGAAAATGGGGATTTATATCATCTGATTGTGTCGATGATCAAAACCATGCCGTGTGCACCGCTGATTATGGTTGTTGTATTAGTTACGATGGTTGCATTTTATGCGACATCGTTCGACTCGATCGCATTGACGGCATCGTGCTACAGCTACCGGAAACTGGAAGACGGCGAAGAGCCGGCAAAAGGAATTCAGCTGATGTGGTGTATCCTGCTGATCCTGCTTCCGATTGCACTTCTTTTTGCAGAGAGTTCCATGAACAGTCTGCAGTCTGTCAGTATCGTAGCGGCATTTCCGATCGGCATTGTGATCGTGATGATTGCGGTCAGCTTCTTAAAAGATGCAAAACTGTATTTAGAAGAATTGCAGGGAGGAAAAGCGCATGGAGAGGAGAAAAAAGAGAATCGTTAAACTGACAGCATTTTTGTTTCTGCTTGCGGCATCCATTTTTGTGATGCCGCAAAAGGCGTTTGCGGACGAAAATGAGGATGTTACATTGCCGACGGGCGATATTAAACCCATGGAACCACAGCAGGATGAGTCCGGGATTGATACATACGGGGCCGATGAAGGCGATGAGTTCAGCGGAACGGAGTATGAATTGTATACGGTTCTGGAGAATCGTGTGAAAGAAGCGATGCTGGCTGGAAATGAATGGGTATCCATTAAAGATTTAAAAATAAGAAGGGATACCTATGACTTAAGCTTTTATTATGGCTATTCGCCGTATTTTTCGAGTGATACGTATAATAGAATCATTGCCTGGTATGGTGATGCATACTATACAGGTTTGAGAATTACCAATACATTTGGAACACCGGAAGAAACCAAACAGATTTTTAATGCAGTGGATGAGAAACTGGCATCTATCTACAAACTGGTGAACAATTCCATGACAGATGAGCAGAAGGCGCTTGTAATTCACGATTATCTGGTATCGCATGCAGAGTATGATCTGAATTATAAGAATTATACCAGTTATGGTGTGCTGATGGACGGAAGAGGTGTGTGTCAGTCGTATGCATTGGCCTATATGTATATTCTGAATCATTTGGGAATCGAAAATCCCCCATGGTTGAATGGAAGCGTTCAACCATGGGGGATTTTAATGGATGTTCCTCTTGCAGTCCCCACCATTTTGTGTTACCATAAAACACGCAAATAACCAACAGCAAGGAGTTCTATTTTACATGAACATTACCTCAAAATACCGTTCTCTCTCCGTCCAGGCGAAGGCGGCGCTTTGGTTTACGATCTGCAGTTTCTTACAGAAGGGCATTTCGTTCATCACAGTTCCGATTTTCACGCGTCTGATGAGCACCGAGGAGTACGGAACCTATACGGTTTATCTGTCCTGGCTGCAGATTTTGACGATTATGACATCGCTGTATTTATTTAATGGTGTTTATGACAATGCGATGGCAAAGTACGAGAAGCAGCGGGATGAATATACATCTGCAATGCAGGGACTGACGCTTGTGATTACGGGTGCGGTTTTTGCATTGTATTGTTTTACATCGGGTTTCTGGGAGAAGATTTTAAATCTGCCGAAATCTATGATTTTGCTGATGTTTTTGGAAGCGCTGCTGAGTCCGGCGCTTTCTTACTGGTCGGGGCGGCAGCGGTTTGAGTATCGGTACCGGATTCTGGTCTGTGTGACGATTCTGCAGGCGCTGATGAACCCGATTGCAAGCCTGGTGCTGATCCGCATCAACGGCGGTACGGCCATGATGAGGATCCTGGGTATCGTCGGAGTGCAGATCTGTATCTGCGTGCCGATTATTGTGTTCCAGTTCTGCAAAGGAAAAGAGTTCTTTTCGAAGGAATACTGGGGCTACGCACTGCGGATCGGAATTCCGATTGTGCCGCATTATCTGTCCGGTATTATCCTGAATCAGGGCGATCGCATCATGATTGACAAGATGGTCGGAAAGACGGAAGTTGCGCTGTACGGGCTGGCGTACAGCATTGGTATGCTGGTGCAGCTTTTCATCAGCGGTATGAACAGTGCATTGACACCGTGGATGTACAGCAAGATCAAAAAGGGCGACATCCGCTCGATGCGGAAGGTGCTGCAGCTGCTGAGCATTGTAGTGGTCGGCATAGCCGTGGCGCTGATGCTGATCAGCCCGGAGCTGGTGCTGATTTTCGGATCACCGAAGTACCGCGAGGCGGTGTACGTCATTCCGCCGGTGGCAGCGAGTGTGTTCTTTATCTTCATTTATAATATTCTCTCGATGCCGCAGTTTTATTATGAAAAAACACAGTTTCTGATGGCTGCATCCATGGCGGCGGCTGGAGCGAATGTGGTGCTGAACTTTATTTTTATCCGCCTGTTCGGTTACATCGCGGCCGGTTACACGACGCTGGCATGCTATATGCTGTATTCGGTCGGCCATTATATTGTGAGCAAACGGATTCTGGTGAACGAAGGAATCCAGGAAAATCTGATGAGTCCAGGATTTCTTGTGGCGTGCTCCGTTTTTCTGATTGGAGCAAGCATCATCTGCAATCTGATTTTCCCGTACAGGATCCTGCGTTACGCGATTCTGCTCGCAAGTGCAGGGCTGGTCTTCTGGAAGAAAGAACTTCTGCTGAAGACGATGGCGGATATCCGGAAAAAATAAAAAAGTGGGGAGGATTTGAAACGAATGTTCAGAGACTCCCCGTTTTTGTGCGTTTTTTCTTGACAGTCACAGAAAAAACGATACAATGAAAGAATGAAGAAAAGTAAGGCTGCAAATTCCGGCTCATCTGACCACGCATTCCGCTAAGAGCTGATCAGTCTTTCCAGATGTAACTGAACGCGTTTCCGCTTCAGCTGATCAATAAGTTTTCAACGTGTTATAGTTCTTTCGTAGTCATCAAATGATTGCGAAAGGAGGCATAACTATGCAAGACTACAACACGATTATCGGCTCCATCCAGATGCATTTGAATGGATGCCAGACCAGGTCCGTTATGGACCGTTACAAGATTGGCTCAGGTACATTAAATCTGATCATGAGCCGATACCATGCCAACGGAATCCCAATCGAGGAACTCCAAATGATGGCACCTAAGGAAGTTGAGAACCTTTTCTATCCGCAGAAAAATCTACAGAGGAAAGATGTCCCACTTCCAGATTTCCAGTATTACTATGACAGAATTCATGCACCAGGGAGCCGCATGAACATTTCGTTCTGTTGGCTGGATTATAAAGAAAAGAATCCTGATGGTTATGAGAAGTCACAGTTTTACGAATACTTCAACCGATTCATAGCAGAAAACTATGGTGGCCAGAAGGTATCAATGGCCGTAAACCGAATCCCGGGTGAAAAGATGTATATCGACTGGGTCGGTGATCAGCCGGAACTGTTAACAGATACCGAAACGGGCGAGATCAAAAAAGTCCATATCTTTGCGACCACTCTTGGAGTCAGCAGTCTGATCTATGCAGAAGCTTTTCCAAATGAGAAGCTCCCATGTTTTATAGAAGGCTGTGCCCATGCTGTTTCATTTTATGGTGCTGTTACGAAATACTTTGTGCCCGATAACCTGCGAACTGCTGTAACCAAGCACACAAAGGATGAACTTATCCTGCAGTCTACATTTGCAGATCTGGAAGATTTCTATGAAACTATAGTTCTTCCACCACCCGCTAGAAAGCCGAAAGGCAAGCCTACAGTTGAAAATCATGTACGTTATCTTGAAATACACCTGGTTGAGAAACTGAAAGAAAAGATATATGTATCATTTGAAGACCTAAATGCTGAAATCAAAAAAATAGTAGCAGTCCTCAATAAACGATCTTTTCAAGGCAAGGACTTCTCAAGACAGGATGCTTTCGAAAAGTATGACAAACCATGTATGAAACCACTGCCAGGCGGATGTTACACGGCTTGCGACTATAAAGCGGTCCTAAAAGTTCCCAACAACTACCACATCGAGTATGACGGCCACTACTACTCCGTATTGTACTCTTACTGTGGCAAGCCTGCAATCTTGAAGGCAACCGCTTCAGAGATCAGGATCTGTGATCAGTATAATCGGCTGATCTGTACACATAAGCGGTCTTATAGAGAGTTTCCGCTGTATATCACGGTAGATGAACATATGCCGCCAGAACACCTTTATTACAAAGAAGTCAATTCAAAGGATGGTAATTATTACCGCCGCTGGGCTTCTGCCATCGGTCCTGCGATGTCAGAACTGATTGACAGACTCCTTAAATCATCAAAACATGAAGAGCAGTCCTATAATGCCTGTGCAGGTATCCTGCATAAAGTAAAAACAATCCCGAAAGGTGCTGCTGAAGAAGTTGCCCGTAAATGTATAGAGATCAATTCCTGTAAGTATTTTACCTTCAAGCAGATGCTGAAAAAGATGGATGTGAAGGAACTCCCCGAGCATTCATCAGGAACACTGCCCAATCATGAAAATATCAGAGGAAAGGACTACTATAAGTAAGGGTGACGTACTATGGCATACAGATTAAAAGACTATCTTTATAACGATAAACTCACAAAGGAACAGAACATACTCATGGATCGGCTGTATAAACTTCGCATGTCCGGTATGGCTGAAGCATTTGAAAAGCAGCTGCTGGAACCAAACACAGGTCTCGAACCATTTGAAGTCCGCTTTGCTGCTATTGTAAATCAGGAGTGGGATCAGCGTGAGAGTAAAAAGTTTAAACGTCTCATGAAGAAAGCGACCCTGAAATATCCTGCAGCTGATCTTGACAGCTCAATCTATGATCCAGAACGTCAGCTGAATACACACGTCATAGAACTTCTGGCTAAGTGTGATTGGATCGATGAGCCGAATAACCTGCTGATGACCGGAGGGGCCGGTGCTGGGAAAACGCACATCGCCTGCGCCTTATGTGTCACAGCAATGCATCAGAACCGTACTGTTAAATACATACGTGCGAACACACTCTTAAAGGAATCAGATCATGCCAGGCAGGAAGGTACTTACTTTGAGTATTCGAATGAAATGGCAGCTTATGATCTCATGGTGATAGATGATTTCGGCTTAATGGATCTGGACATCGAGAAATGCCGCGATTTATTTGAAATCATCAAGTCCAGAGACTGCCGCAAGGCAACTATTATCTCACAGATTCCAGTATCCGGATGGTATCAGCTTTTTGGGGATTCCACCTACGCAGATGCCTGCTTAAGTCGAATGACATCTAAGGCATATCGCCTTGAATTTCCTGGCAGGGATCGCAGAATAACCACTAGTAATTAATCAACCTGCTGAGCTTTGCTCAGTTTGAAGCGGAATGGCGCTCCGTTCCTCTGGAACGGATGCGCAGTTCTTGCGGAATATGCATCCTGAACCTACAGTACGTCCACCTTCACGATATTTGAATACCGTTTTACTAGTTATTTTATATGGTTTAAGGTGCTGAAAACGGCATAAATGCGTTTGTTTTGAATGGTGTATTTTTATTTGCAGGAGTTCTTGGCACCGAAATGGCACCACTCCATCCTATTATGCATATATTGCTATTGGAATGATTATTGCAGCGGGACCTTTTATCTCCGTTCTCATTGCTGGTAAATTATACATTTTCAGTTCTTCTGCTTCAAATGCTCCTAAAAACTCCTTCAAACTTTCTTGATCTAATATATTCAATGTGGTTTTTCTTAATAAATTTATTGACTCATTTTCATCTTTGCACATTTTTATCACTTTACCCAAAATCTTAAATCTGCCCCCAAGTATTTCTGAAATATTATCATTTGCTAAATACTGCTCTTGTGCAGACAAAACAAGCGTTCCCTCTTCATTCTCTAAAATGAAGTCAACCGTTCCTGTATGTTTCAATTCTTCTAAAAACAGATTAATCTGTTTAACGATACTATTATTCTCATTTCTTTTTGCATTCGCATTTTTCTTATTTCCTAGTTCAGGTTTATCTGAAAAAATATCCATCATCCTGAACACATCAATTACTCTTTCAAAAATATCTATCATTGGATTTTTCTGAAGTTCACCCTCAATTTCAATAAAATCTCCTGTTTCAATTTTACCAAAATCTATTTTCTCTCCAGCTTTAAATGACAGCAGTTTATTACTTACTAATTCACTTCTAAATTTCGATAATAAAGATACATTAGTATGTACTTTTTCTTGTTTTACATTCGACTGGTTTTCTTCTGCATGTTCACTTTCTACTGAAGCATCTAGCTGAATTCTCAGTAGTTTATCTAGTAAAGCCTTTGTTGAAAAGCCACCATTTATCTTTGTATCTAGTGAATTACTCACTTGATTAGAAGTACTAATCTCACTAACCATAGAAAATCCATCCTCAATTATTGCCAACATATCAATAACTGTTTTTTCATTTAAATAAATAGGTATTATTAATTGTTCTGTTTTAATTGCCTTTTTCATAGTTTAAACCTCCATGTTAAAAATCCCCAGGATACCCCAGGGATTTGCTTAATTTGCACTTTTTGTAAAATCAATAAATGGAATATTTAACGCTGGATATTTTGAGCTATTAGTCATGCTAGATACCATTGGTCTGATATATGATAACAATACAGCAGGTGCATTTATATTTAATAACTGTTTAGCTCTCTCTTCCCCTATTGCTTCTTCCCACATGAAATTCGCACCCATTTTTATACAAATATTAAATGGTTGTGAATCTGTAGCATTTCCAATATTTAATGTTAACTGTACCCTCGCCTCATGACTATCTAATATTTTTACTTCAATATTGGATTGCATTTCAATTCCATCACATTTTTCTTCATTAAAATCTTGATTCACTAAAAATTCTATTTTCTCTAACTCTGGATTAGAAAACTGAAATTTACTACGATTCATAATTACTCCTTATGCTGCATATGGAAGATTATCATTATTTTGCTGATTAAGCAGATTAGTTCCTAAAAAACTATAATTTAATTGCATTTTAGGAGTTCTATTACTAACTAAATCACATGCATCCAAATCATATTCATCATTAATCTCACAATTACATTGTAAATCAATAGCCGGTAAAACAAATTCAAAATCAGAGGTTTCTGTTGGCGATACACAATCCAGTCTATAAACTTCTCTGTAAAATTGTATATCTTGTTCAGATGCCATCTTTACCTTTTCCATACAACTTTGTAAAAAAGTTAAGCTTTCTTCCTTGTTCATGCTTCTCCCTCCTTAATTAAATCCTTTTCAATGATACAATTAGCACTTCTTATACTGTAAATACACTTTACTCCAATTGTAGGCTCTGACTTCATAGTGCTGTAATCAAATTTAAAAAATCCTTTATTAAATGTGTTATTGTATTTTCCATAAACCTTTATCAAATCATATTTCTGCTCGAAATCTAATGTATCAAACAAAAAATTCAGTTTACCTCCCAATTGTACATTTGGATTCAAGCCACACAATTGACATATCTGCTTCCACAGTTTATCCAAACTCATATATACATCGTAATCTGTCAAATCAAGCAAATTATCCAAAACCACATTGGCGACTGCAATACTGTATTTCATATCTGGATGCCTATCGCATTGTTTATGATTCCACCATTTAGCATTCCCAATATTGTCCCAAAAATACATTCCTTTTCCAAGCCAAATATCATCCTTTGAATTTCCACTGAGAATCAATACATTCTCGTTATCTACAAATTCTTTACATTTCTCTTCTTCATCACTATGGTATATAATAATTCTTGACTCCACCCGTCAACCCCTTTTCTTCTTAGCGGTCACTGTGTGCCATACTAACATAATTTATCAAAGATTGCAATATGTATATATATTAACCTTAGGACACTTATAGCAAGGTAACAACCCCATATCTGTTCCCAATCTACATATTCTATTATATTATACTACCCAAATTGCAATTTTGCACTCTTTTTTTACTTCTAGGATAGAGTAAACTTACTGTCAGTTGGAGAGTCGCAGAAGATTCCCTGCTATGAACTTGACCAGATTGTTTTCTCATAGTCTACTTCTCCCACAGTGTTTTGTCAAATACCTCCCAGGCGCTCCCGGATCGCAAGCTTTTTCCAGATGTCTATATTCGGGATGGTTGCCTGCAGCTTTTCGATGTATACCCTGTCATTGTCATGACTGTGGAGTAACAGACTCCTCATGTATCCCCTGTTTGGACGCACTGATATCCCCTCGGTTCCCGTTGCTTCTTCCTGCTTATGGCTCCGGCGGCACTTTACCAGTTCCAGGATCTTTTCTTCTCCGTAATCCTTCACATAGCATCTCAGCTGACACATCGCATCCGCTCCGGCTTCGCTCCAGCCCATCGGACGGGAACTCATCCGGTCGGAATACATATGACTCACATGACCTTCTGCACTGCATCCATACACATTCTTATCCTGCATTCTTCTCACTGCGCCAGCCCAGTTGTTCAGCAGGTATTCCTCACAGTCATTCACTGCTTTTTCGTTCGGCGCACATTTCCGGATAGCTTTTATAGTCTTTACAAACTTTTTCTTCTTGCCCTTATACAGGGCCTTCCACAGCCGTCCTTTGGCTTCCCCTGCCTCATCCAGCATCTGGTTGGACGCCTTGTTGATATATTTCATCATATGGAACTTATCCAGTACCGGAACTCCCTTTTCAATATATTCCGCCCCTGCTTTGATCCATGCTCCTCCATCTCCACTGATATACACCACATTCAGATACCGGCTCTCGTAGTTCGTGTCGATGTATTCATGCATCCGTTCAAACATATGTCTGTTTGCTTCGCCTCCGCTGCAAAGGCCTCCCAGGTAGAAGACGTTCTTCAGTTCCTTCCGCCCGTCTTTCTGTTCCTGTCCTTCATACAGATACAACAGCTTCCCGATTATGCTGCCCTTCTTCTCTGTTCCGTTTTTCTCCTGCTTGTGGATGTGATCCTCGTCTGCCTCGACATAAAGGTATTCCACACACTTTTTCTTCTCCGGCTTCGGGAAGGGCAGTTCTGTCTGGATTCCGTGTACCTTATCCATGACGGCAGTCTTGCTGATCAACGAATCTTCTCCCAGTACCCTGGCAGCACTGGCATAGCTGGTCTTTATCGCTTCAGCCAGCACCTCTGCTTCCGCACGGCTGCTCAGTCTTTCATGTGCATCCAGTTCCATCCATTCATCCAGAAGATAATGGCAGGTTCCATCCTTACGGCTTCGGAACAGCGTGTGGGTAAAGCAAACCGGTCCCACTGTAGTCAGCAACTGGCGTTTATCATGCCTCTGGATGGTATATTTTTCAGCTCTGGAAATATCCTCACACAGCATACGATCCATATCGCTGTAAAGGGCTGCCATGTGCTCTGCCGCAGCCTTTCTTGCAGCCTCCGCAAGCTGTTTCTCGTACAATTCCATGTCCTTCATCCCAGATGAGAGAAAAAGTTCATCTGCTTCTTCCAAATCTTTGTACAGCTTTTCATTGAATATGCTATAATGTTTTTCATGAGAGTGCCTCCATCGTCTGTATTTTAGATTCTCGTCAAATCCATTATAACAGAGATGTTGGTACTCTCTTTTTTCTTTTATTCAACTGACAAAAACTTTACTCTATACCCTGCAAAAGCAGGGCTTTGTCTACAGTCTGAGGCTCCCAAGGAAAACCTTGGGAGCCTTGAATTTGCTGTAATTCTATTAATTACTCAATGATAGTAGCAACACGGCCAGAACCAACGGTTCTACCACCCTCACGGACAGCGAACCAACGTCCATGTCCACGCGAACTTTTTCCGATTCCCGCCATTACTACCATCACCACGAGAAATCCACAACGTGTGTGTTTCATCGCTTTCTTCCGCAGAACCTTCTACCACGCCGGCTTCTGCAGGCAAAACGGCAGCTCCAGTCCGTTTGCCTCAAGAAGCTCTTTGTTTGTCAATATTTCTTTCGTATCCCCGTCGCAGACAATCCGTCCGCCGGCCATCAGAATCACGCGATTGCAGGTTTCCAGAATCATATCGAGATCATGCGATGCGATGATTTTCAGATGTTCAAAATCGTTCAGTATATGAATTAACGTTCTACGGTTTTTTGGATCGAGTGCAATCGATGGTTCATCCATCAGAATGATATCCGGTGTCATTGCGAGGATCGTGGCGATCGATGCCATCTTTTTCTCACCGCCCGACAGCTTATAAATCTGCTTGTCCCGTAAATGCCCGATATGAATCTGTTCCAGTGCATGGCTGACACGCTGTTCCACTTCTGTTTCCGGCAGTCCGTAATTGCGTGGTGCAAATGCCACGTCCTCGAATACCGTCGACATGAACAGCTGACTGTCCGAATCCTGAAAGACATATCCGATTTTCTCGCGCACTTTCGGAAGCATCTCCTTCACAACCGGCATCTCCTCCACACGAATGCTGCCCTCATAGTCCGGATTTAGCCCGACCAGCAATTTCAGCAGCGTGGATTTCCCGACACCGTTCGCACCGATCAGTCCGATGCTGTCATTTTCGTGTGCAGTAAATGTGATGTCCTGTAGAATCGGGACTGATTTTTCGTAAGAATAATTAACATGTTCAAAATTGATGTGAATATGGCTCATTTTTGATATCTCCCGACAATTCTTTTCTCTTCCCGCGTGCAGGCAACTGCACCAGGTTGCTTTTCTACTTCTTCCGACTTGTTGCAAATAGATGTCTTCCCACGCAGTGCTTCATCCCGTTACTTTCAGTACGGCAAAAAGTACAAGCCACACACCCATATACAGCCAGTCCTTCGCTTTGCACGGCTCCTTCGCTGTATAGTAAAATTCTCCCTGATAGCCACGCAAAGTCATGCTTTCATACACCTCATTTGCGCGGTCCATGCTGCGCAGAAGCAGCTGGCCGGCCAGTGTTCCCCATACCTTGAAATGAACACCCTTCTGATTCGGCGCGCGCAGACTGTACGCCTGGGTCATACGGTTTGCCTCCTCGAGAAGCACTGTAACATAGCGGTACGTCAGCAGCACCTGTGTCACCAGAATGGCAGGGATATGAACCAGACGCAGTGCATAACAGATTTTCTCGATGGATGTTGTCGCAATCAGAAGATACGCCGCCAGTACGCTGTAAATACCTTTGATCATCAGCGTCACCATGGAAAACATCCCTGCTGTCAGCGGAGCAGTACCAATATACCCGATTACCTGACGGTCAAAAATCGGATTGAACAGCCCCACAAAGCAGACAAGCGGCAGGACAATCCGAAGCCGCCGGATACTGTCGCGGAATGAAATTTCGCCGACGATAAAGAGTACAATCGGATAAATTCCCATGCGCAGCAGGCCGGTCAGATCGTATTTTTGAAAGGACATAGTTACGGTCAGAAAAACAATCGTTAAAACAAGTTTAACCAGTGGATGAAGCCTGTTCACCCACTGGTCCTTCGCCGCAAGCATATCCATATGATGGATTTCATATAGCGCATTGCCAAGTTTATTCATTTCTTTCTCCTGTTCCGTGCAGCTTATGACTTTTTCTTTTTAAAGAAGCGGAATGCATAGCATGCACCGACACAGACAACAAGAACGACTGCGGATCCCGCAATTCCGGAAAAGCTGGTTCCAAATGTGGAATCGGAATTTTTAAACCCATAGTCCGGCAGAAGTGCCGTTTTTTCCTGAATTTCTTCCGCCGCTGCATGTGCGCCGGTTCCGTCATTTTCCAGTTCCGTCGAACCAGTCAGACGCTCCATAGACCACTCAAGTCCATCCGGATTGGAGGATGCCGCAAGAGAAACGGCTCCGCCGATCACCAGTGCTGCGATTCCTAAGATCGCAATTGTCTTCTTGAAAGAAAAGCGGCTCTTTGCCCTTTCTTCGCTGCACGAAAGCATCTCCGGACGCGCTTCATAGACGAACAGCAGAACGGCCGCTGTAATCAGGCCTTCTACAAGGCCAATCGCGAGATGAATCGGCTGCATTGTTGCCACAAATACAGAAAACGGCAGATCCGTAATACCGGATGCAAGTGTTTCCAGCGCCACACTGAAAGCACCAAGCTGCAGCGTCACCACGCACCCAAGGATGGAAGCACCTACAATCTTTCCGCGCGACATTCCCTTTTTCATCATCGGACGCCAGAACAGGAAATAGCCGAGAAAGCACCCATAAAACGCCATATTCCAGATGTTGCACCCGAGCGCCAGAAGACCGCCGTCCGCAAACAGCAGACACTGGATCAGCAGCACACCGATCATTGTTAAAAACGCGGCATACGGTCCGAGCAACGCGGTCAGCATCATACCGCCGCAGAGATGACCACTCGAGCCTGTGCCTGGAATTGTAAAGTTAATCATCTGCGCCGCAAAGACAAACGCACCCATCACTCCCATCACCGGGATCTTTTTCGGGTCGCTCTCCAGGCGTACTTTTTTTACAGAAAAACCAGCTGCTCCGCCGGAACAGACATACATTGTTGCAGCCACTGCAGGCGCAACCAGCGCATCAGCCATATGCATAATGTTCTCCTCCTTTTCGTTTTCTGTTTTTTTCTTTTTTTACTTTACTACGCTAAAATTCGTCCTGCAAGCCCCTGTGGGGGTTATTTTTTCAGATTTTTCCGCGATCCTTTTTGTTCACTTTTACCGATTTTTTATGAACATTTTGTTTAAAATTAAAGGGTGACTTTTTAACATTTATATGGTATTCTATAGACAACACAGACGGATACCCCGGTGTCGGGAGTCCGTACACACACTATCTCGAGGACAGGATTCCTGTCCGATCCGCGGCCGCCTGCACGTCATCGGGTCGCCGCGGTTTTTTATTGTAGTGTCAAAACCGGCTCTTTACGGGTTCTGGCTGTATTTTCGAGTATTGGTGTGAATTTCATTTTGACGAGAAGGAGACTCTCTTATGAGCACAGAGAACTTAGAACAAGAAGATCAAAACAGAACAACGGAACCGATTATCGATATCCCAGGCAACGAAGCGCCTGCTGATCCAGAACAGGAAATTGTTTCCCAGGGTGTCCACAACTACAGCGCCGCTGAAACGTATGTGTGCCCGACCGATCCGGCTGTTCTGCAGCAGCTCGAATGGTTCCGGGATCAGAAGCTTGCGCTGATGATGCATTTTGGATTGTACTGCCAGCCCGGCATGGTTGCTTCCTGGGCATTAAGCGACAAGGATTCCGACTGGTCCCGCCACCAGGTAAACTGGACGGACGGCGAAACCTTCAAAAAACAGTATTTCAGCCTGAATCGTTCGTTTAATCCGGTCCGCTTTCAGCCGGAGGAATGGGCGCAGATGGCAGAGGACTGCGGATTCCGTTATCTTCTTCTGACCACAAAGCATCACGACGGATTCTGCCTCTGGGATACCAAATATACAGATTATAAAACAACTGCAGAGGACTGCCCGTTCCATGAACATAAAAATGCGGATATTGTAAAATCCATGTTTGATGCATTTCGCGCAAAAGGTATCGGTATCGGTGCTTATTTTTCCAAAGCCGACTGGCACTGCCCGGACTACTGGAAAGAAGATCTGAGAAAAGATGGTCTGACATCCCGCGGACCTTCCTACGATCCAAAGGAATATCCGGAAGTGTGGAACCGTTTTAAAAAATATACAAAAAATCAGGTTCTGGAGCTCTGCGAGAATTACGGTAAGCTGGATATTCTCTGGTTCGACGCGGGCTGGGTCTCTGAGAGCAACGGCCAGGATATTGAGCTTGGAAAGATCGTTGAGGAAGCACGTAAGATTCAGCCGTGGATTCTCTCCGTTGACCGTACAATCGGCGGTGCTTACGAAAACTACGTGACACCGGAGCTCTGCATTCCGGAAGAACCGCTGAACGTTCCGTGGGAAAGCTGTCTTACCCTCGGCGTTGACTTTACATACGAATACGGCGACCATTATAAATCTCCGCGTGAGCTTGTCGGCCTGCTTGTCAACATCGTTGCCAAAGGCGGCAACATGGCACTGAACGTCAGCCCACAGCCGGACGGCCGCATCCCGGTCGATGCCTGGGACAGCCTGAACGGTTTTGGCCAGTGGATGAAAACCTTCGGCGATGCCATCTACGGAACCCGCGTCTGCGCGCCGTACCAGAGCGGAACCCTTTCGTTCACACAGAAAGGAGATTCCGTCTATGTGTTCCGACTGTATCCGACGGTACAGGAATCGGTAGAGACGGAAATTTTCGTACCGTATACCGAGGCGAAAATTTCTGAGATCTGTATGGTGGAAAATGGAGAAACTGTTGCGTTTAAAGAAGTTGAAGGCGGCCTTTGCATAACTGTCCCGGCAGGATACAGACGGGGCTCCGCACCGATTGCGTTGGTGTTTGAGATGAAGAAAGAGCGGTAAATTTTTTACAATCGAAAAGGGCTGTACAGTGTGACTGTTCAGCCCTTTTCATAATTATTAAGATACCTTGGAAAAATCTGTTACTTTTTACAGTCAAACGATGACAACACACATTTTTTTACGCCAAGATCGATGTATCCCAAACAAAATGGGGGCGATTTCAAATCGCGACTTATATGTTCTGTTCTCATTCTACTGTTTATCAGATTTTCCTTAATGTTTATCTTATTTTTTTTGTATTTTTATCACAGATTCGGCAGATGGATTAATCTTCACCAAGATACCCTCTTCCAACTCCAGATAACCTTCCGTGAAATACAGACCTTCTCTCGCAGTCACTTTTGTTAATGTTCTTCCGTTTACGATAGCTTCTGTATTTTTCCAATGAATTCCCGCCAGCATTACATAAAGCTCTGCTGTTCTTCCTGAAATTTGGAGCTGTATAGTTTCGCCATTTTTTTCCATGCCACAACATGTTTTGGCACCGGATCTCTCATACAATGTTTCTTTTACGATACTGTCATTCTGCGGCACCACGGCCAAAATCATTTCGGTTTCCGATTCGCTCATACTTTCTCCAAGTTTCAGACTTTCATTCAGTCGAAGTGGAAGAAAACTTCCTTCTCGAATGTACACCGGTATTTTATCAATTGGCACCTCAACGCTCCTCTGCACCGGACCGGAAATTTCATCATTTAAATTCCACAGACTAATCCACCGTCCCTCAGGAAAATAGATTTCCCGCTCTTCTGTTTCATCAGAAACCGGCGCAACCAGAAGATCTTCTCCGAAAAGATATTCGTCCCACACCTTTGTTGCTTCCTGATCTTCTGGATACATCATCGCAAGCGGACGCATCATCGGTATTCCCAGTTTGTGAGCTTCTGCTGCTACACTTACAATATATGGACGAAGATTTTCCCGCAGCCACGTATAATAACGATAAACTTTCACTGTAAAAGCATCGTATTCCCACGGCTCTCTCGGCTCCGTTCCATGGAAACGCATCAATGGACAAAATGCAGCATACTCTGTCCACCGGAGATATGTTTCCTGATCTGGGAATCCATCATAACCTCCCGCATCAACACCCCAGAATGGAAGTCCAGAAGCAGCTGCAGAAAGGCCTCCTGCAATCGCATATTTCAGTCCCTGGAAACTGGTCAGCTGATCCCCGCCGAACTGACACGCAAAGTGTTGAGATCCGGGTGCAGCGCCTCTTGTATAAAGAACATGGTCATCTCCATATTTTTGTTCAAATAACTCTCTATAATTTTTCGCATACTGATAGGCATACGCGTTATGCATCTCATCGCCGCGTCTTCCATCATAAAAAACTGCCTCGTCCGGTACAACATCTCCAAAGTCAACCATACTTCCACGAATACCTGCATCCATACGATCCTTCCACTGTGCTGCCAGAAGCTCTTTCGCACGCGGATGGGAGAAATCGATATACACCGGAAGTTTTTCTTCCTCATCATTTTTATTTCTCGTAATCGGAAGCTCCTCCTTCGGGCATTCCGGCAACAATTCCTGCGCCAATTCCTGCGTCATATTAGGGAACTGCCAGGAAAACACCTTGAATCCATGACGTTCTCCAAACGATACAACTTTGTATAATTCCTCTTTTTTATATTCTCCATAAAAGGTAGCTCCTGCTCCTTCTGCATAAAAGCCGGAATGCGGAATATCGAGTTCATGGAATTTTTTCATTGCCGCCATCTGCTCCAGCGCAATATCCTGTAACGGACCGTTTCTCCATCTTCCGCCGCCACCGCCAGCCCATGGTTCAAATACCCATTCCGGTGGGAAAATCGGAAGCCCTGTGAGCGTTCCGTAAGCAGTCATCGCCTCACGTGGTGTTCCGCTCCAAATATAAAAATCAAAAACATCTCCAAGTGCTTCCACCGAAAGATAGTCTTGCACAGCATCTCCCACATCCATCCGCATCCGATACGAAGTATTTGCAAAAAAGCTGAAACCGTCACTTGTATGTACCAACGGAATATTTTTATACGCCTGATTTCCAATGGATGCAAGACATCCCTCACAAGCATCTCTCTGCCACAGCGCAACGGTTTTTCCATACTGATTCACGCTGTCAAAACGCTCTCCAAATCCATAAATGGCGCTGTTTTCATGAATTGAAAATTGAATTCGCGAAGCCGAAACACTTTCCTTTTCAAATATAAACGAAATATTTTTCAGATTTGTGATTGCTTTTCTATCAATAGAAATTTCCAGTGTTTCTTTCTTGAGTATCATCTCATGCTCTTTACTTCTGATTATATATGCATGCTCGGATTCTTCCATAGAAAATGCTTCCGGCTTTCCATCAAAGAAGCCTTTCTTTCCAGCGACCATTCGAAAACCACCGACTACAGGATAAATCATGAGCTCCCATGTTCTCTCTTTTGATTCAACACAAATCGTTACATGATCTTTCGTTTCCAGAACATGTCTAATTTCACTACATGATGTCCATTTTTCCAAATCCTGGTTTCCAAAGCTGTGATCCGCATACCACCATGCACTGCAAGTTCTTAAAAACGTGAGATAACGATCCAGCTCAGCAGCTGCTTCCTCCCATCGGTTTTCTCTTAACCGCTCATTCACTAAACGCTTTTCTACCCATGGATCCATCGGCTTCCATGGATTTGCAACTTCCTGGTTAAAGAAAAAGTCAAAACCTTCCAATGTCAGACTGTCCTGCCAGCGCTGTGCAATTCGGATTCTATCTATCAGATTTTCTCTCGTTGTTGGTTCTGCACTCTTTTGTAGCTGATAAATTTCCTTTCGTTCTTCCGTACTAGTTTTTTCCAACACTCCTGGTCTCTGCCAGTGGCAAATTCCGGACGGCATGACAAATACAATGCCGTTCTCCGTCTTTGTTTCCCCCTTTTCTCCAAAAGATACCTCAAGAAAAGTCTCTGGATCATATTCAAATCGATCCGAATAATTCACATTCAGATCTAATGGTGTTGGGCAGAGAATTTCACTTGACTGATGTTTTTTTCGATAGACTTGAAGATCAAAAGCCTCCTCTTTCTCCGGCTTTCCACCAAAAAGCATCCACGGTATTGCAAATAAAGCGTACCATCTGTCCTGCAGAATATCTACCGTTACAGAATACTGCTCTTTCGAAATTGCCGTTTTTTCTCCCTGGTCTTTTCCCTCTCCCAGATATGCCTGATCTCCGCTAAGATATGTCATTCCTTTTTCTACAAAAGCACTGCTACTGCCATCCCGTTTTGCTGTGAAAACTGCAAAATCCCTTCTTGAAAACTCTCTTCCTGAAAGTGCAACTTCTACTTGATCTTTTCGTTTTACTGTTAGCTCTGTAACGGTATTTTCTTCTTTCAAGATATGATGATTTTTTTCTTCCATGTTTTCAAACAAAACAAACAGCTTTTCTGCTGTATACAGAAGTTTACATCTTGTTGGTGTAACTGGAGACGGATTTCCTCCCGCGCGGAAAAAATCCCGTATCGTAGTCGCTTCTCCCCACTCCACAGAATCATATTTCAGATTCTCCGTTTTCTGTTCTTTTCCCAGAATAATTGATGAAACCCCAAATTTCAGTTTTCCCATAAAGAACTCCTTTCCCGCAGTTTTTTCAACTGCAGATTTCTTCTATTATTTCTCCATTTTTTCTGCACACAATGTAAAAATTTCCCTTTGAAATCAAAATTGATCTAGCGTTTTCGACTGTAATCTCTACTGTGTCATCACTGTCATTTACAAAAATTTCTATTATCTCCGTTTCATTTTCACGCGCAAAACCATATACGCGTCCATCTGCCAAAACTGTTGTAAACGAACCGTTTCGTATGGCAGAATGTTTTTTTCGAAACTGAATCAGTCTCTGATAAAAACGGAAACTCTCTTTTTCTCCCGGATTTTCTTGCCACGTCATACACTTTCGACAGTCCGGATCATTTTCTCCGTCAATTCCTGCTTCGTCCCCATAATAAATGGACGGCGAACCCGGAAACATCATCTGCACAACAACACCAAGTTTAAAGGAATCTAACCGATGACTACAACTGTTGATAAAACGCTTGGTATCATGTGTGTCCAATGCATTAAACATAGCCATATTAGTTTCATCAGGATGTCGCGACAATGCAGTTTCCAACCGATGGCCAAATGTTTCGGCGTTAATACTCCGTTCTGCAAAAAAGTCCAGCATTGCCTGGCGGAAAGAATAATTCATAATACTGTCCATTTCACATCCGTTCAGCAGTCGTTTTCCCTCTGCCCATGTTTCACCAATCAGAATAAGTTCCGGGTTCAAGCGTTTGAGTCGATCTCTGATTTTGAGAACAAAATTCTCATCAATTTCATCAATCACATCAAAACGATATCCATCTACCTGTACTTTCCGTACCCAATATTCCAGTACATTTAAAAAATACTCCTGTACCTTCTCGTTTCCTGTATTCAGTTTTGGCATGCCCGCAAATCCAAAAAAACATTCATAACAGTCCGCCTCTTCCCTTACTGGAAAACAAGTAATATGATACCAACTCTGATACTCTGATTTTTCCTGATTTTTTAAAAGATCAGCAAATGCAAAAAATTCTGTTCCAGTATGATTAAACACAGCGTCTAAAATAACCCTTATATGTTTTTCATGTGCTTCTTTGACCAAAATTCGCAAATCCTCATTGCTTCCAAAATGAGGATCTACTTTATAATAGTCCGTCGTGTCATATTTATGGTTTGAGGGAGACGCAAACACTGGGTTCAAATAAATACATTCCACTCCAAGCTCTGCCAGATAGCTAAGCGATTTTCGGATTCCATTCAAATTTCCACCCATAAAGTTGGAAGCTGTCGGTTTACTTCCCCACGCCACACAGTTCTCCGGCGCATAAAACGGATTTTCTTTGCGGAAACGCTCTGGAAATATCTGATAGTAAATCGTTCCCTGACTCCATTTGGGTGGCATATACTCCACAAAACACTTATTGGCATATGCATATTCGAAAAAACCAGAATCCGGACATTTTTCGACTGTGCCCCACGCATTATACCAGCGCGTATCCCCGTCTTTTCCCGTCACTCGAAAATAATACTGAAGATATCTCGCCGGCTTTTGAAAAGAAACCACTGCCACATAGACAACCGATGGTCCTAAATGATACCGCTCTAACATCCTTTCTTCTTTCGTTGTTTCGTCTCTGTGATTTTTATGAAAATAAACCAAGGTACACGTTTCTATGTCCCCACTTGCGGCCCGGAAAGAAAATCTCAGATGAAACCGATCCGGTGCGTAAATTTCCGGGTACATCCCACTGTGATAAAAAGCAGCCAGATTCATACTAACTCCTTTCCGAAAGTTTCAGTACCCGGCATCCATGTGGCGGAAGTATGGTATGAAAGCTCTTCATTTCTCCGAGATCTTCATGCATCCAAAGATCCCTGACACTGGCAGCTCTGCACAACAACACTTGTTTAAAATCAATCTCTACTTCTTTTTCTTCTGCATCTCTATTAAATACGGAAAGAATGATCTCTCCTGTTGCTTCTTTTCCAATCCAGATGGTACTGTCCGGATTTTTGGTATCCGTTGACAATGGGAAGGATAAAATTTCTTTTTTATTCAACGCAAGAAGTTCCTCATTCTGATAAATCCATGCCCGATCTTTGATCGTATCATACTGATCTGCGATATCCAACGGCGCTCCCGCAATCAGTTCCAGCGATACAGCCGATTTGCACTCCTCATCATTTGCAAAGGTATTCAGGCGAAGCATATCCGCATCCATGATCATGTTGTGGTCAGCAAAAATTTTTGACCAGTAAATCAGGCCTTCAAATGCTGTCGTGCACTGAGACCAATAATCAAAATGCAGTCCTCTGTTTCGATCACTAAAAGTATCCCAGCCTCCCGTACCGGAGTCTTCGTTAATACGCGCCATCTGTCCCATGCCAAACTCATTCTCACCATTGTTTTTCAAATGCGGCATAACAAGACTGATCATTATCTGATCCCCTGCTGCTTCCTTGATCCATTCGAGAACTTTTCGGTAATTTGCTGATCCATGATTTCTGCCAATCTGCTTTCCTTTATCCATTCCATCTTCGTACCAGGAAAGAAAATCAATTCGTAAAAAAGCTACATGGCAGTCAATAAAATACTTTACATATCCTTGCACATACTCTTTTGCTCCAGAACGATCTACATCCACCCAATACAATGCTCGATCTTCTCCATTTGGATAAGAAAAACGATCCCCCGTTATTTTTTTCTCATTTTCTCCATTATAAACATACGACAAATCTGTAATTTCCCGCACCGGAATATTTGTTCCTTTGACCAAAATTTCTTTGTTCTTTACCGCTGCCGGGCTGATCCAGGTCGGATTGTAGTAAACGCCGAGAGCCATTCCTCTCTCATTCAGATAGTCTGCCCAATATTTCCAATCATGTTTCCATGAATCATGATGACGAGTTAAATATCCATTTTCATTGATGCAGAAAGAATCCTCGATCCATCCATCTGTGCATACCATCTCGTATCCATATGGAACAAATTCCTTTGCTACCCAATCAATATTTTCTTTGAACCGTTCTTCTGGCATAAAAGTATTTTCAGTAAACTGTTTCTCATAGGTACACCAGTAAAGGGGTCCTGTTCTTTTATCTAATTTCAATCTCATGTAAAAACCCTCCTGTTTTTTTTACCTACGCTCAGAATCCTATTCCAAACGCAGATATATAACAGAAAACACCAATAATTTGTCCAATTCAAATATAATTTCCTGTCTTTGATCATCCCCTAGTTTTACTTTATAATACACTTCTTCTGGCTCCTGAATTTCACCGTCCGGTGTCACAACGTATATTTGTTTCTTTTCTCCCGGAAGTTTTGCCTTCACTTTTATCTTTTCTACACGCTGTGGGAATTCCTCATGTGTTCTATTCCAGTTCATGTCCGAAATTCCCGTAAAATTCACACATCGTATTGAAAATTCTCGTCCTCTCTTATAAATTTGAATCCATACCTTTCCTGCTTCCGGATACGGCGACCAATCAACATTTTCGAATATAAATTCTGAGTTGATTCCTCCTGCATACTGCATCGTCAGATCCGTCCAACTTTCCGGAAATAAAAGTCCGCCGTACGCGGTAATAAAATCATAATATTTTTTCAATGTTTTTCGGAACGAATGTTCCCCAATTCTGCAGTTGTCCGGATAATATGCCTCTGTCAGAACACTTCCTTCCTCGCCCAATAGAAGATGATATCCGCCAGAAGCGAAAATTGTTGCCATTGCAAGCTGCGCTGTAGATCCCTTCAGATTTCTTTCTGGTTCTGTTTTAAACGGATTCAAATACGCTGCCAGAATCACCCTCTTCTCATCTTTTGTTTCCCGAGCATGCGCAATCAAACGATATAGATCTCTATAAGTATCATTCGGCGACCAGACCTCTATATAAATACAATCTTCGCGACTCTTTTTTACCGAATCTACCGGCCAGTTATTTACTGCATTAAAAATGAGTTGTTTTTCCGGGTATTTTTCTTTTGTTTCATTGATCAAATCACCAAAATCATCTGCCAGATCTCGAATGACATATTTTCCATTTTCCAGAATTAATGCCTCTTTCGGATCTCCGTATTGATCCATATGTACGCCATCAAAACCTTTTTCCAGCGCTTTTCCATATTCCTGTAAAATCCGTTTTCTCCACGCCGTTCCCCTGTGAATATCCATCAACCATATTTTGTCAATGAAAATCATTGGTTCTCCATTATCGTACCGATAGCTGCATTCCGGATGTTCTTCCTGAAATGATTCTGCACCGTAAACAGCGCCATATGCTATTGCCTTGGCACCGCAAGCGTGCACTCCTTCGATTTTTTTCGCAACAGCAGTCATCGAACCTTTTCTTCCCATGATATCTGTATAAATATCACTCTCCGGATAAAACTCATCATGGCGGTACATCCAGTCATAAAACTGAATCACATTCAAGTGCATTTCCCTGAAAAATTCCTGATACTCTTCTTTTTGTTTATCTTCCTCAGAAAAACTGCTAAGAAATCCATATCTTGGAGCTTCTGTCCAGCAATTCACAACATCAAATGCCGTGTAACAGCTCCCTAGTTTTTCAGTCTTTTGAAAGAATTCTATTTTTACCAGATATCCACCCGTTTTTTCTGAAATGCTTTCCGCAAGTGGAATATACACTCCTTGTTCCAGGGTACATTCCATTTTCAGATTTTCTCCCTGATACGTAAACAACGAAACTTTCACGTGATTTGCTTTCGTCGGCCCTGTTTTTTTTATTTCCAGCCAGACTCTTTCCCCAATTTCATACTGCGTTTTATTAGGTATTACATAAAACCCTGTATTTTCCATCTTCCACCCTCTCTTTCCATGAAATGTTTCGTTTGTTTTTAAGAAAGTCCCCTCTTCGAAATTAAACCGAAGACGGGACTTTCTCTCAAGAATCTTCGCAGGGATCACTTCGTCATTTTGATACTATTGTTCTTTGTGAATTACATGAATTTCTGTCTTTTCCAGTTTAGGAACACTGACAACAACTGCTGTATCCTCTCTCCAATACCAGCCGGAACCATAATTCAACGCATTCAAGGATGCACCTTCTGAAAGAGAAACTCCATTCAACTCCAGACTTTCTGGCTTTCTGTCAAAACCAAGAAGAACAATAAATTCTGTCTCAAATGCATGGCGAAGCATAAAGAAATCTTCACCCGTTTTGCCCAAAATATTGTATTCAATTTTTTTTCCATCTGCATACCGTTTGCCTGAAGTTTCATTTAAAGCTCGACTCATAAGAACTGTATTCTTTTTTTCATATGTCATGCTTTGTCCAAGCTGCAATTCTCCATTCATAACAGATAAAATGCACGCTCCTTCCCGAATGTAAACAGGAATTTTGTCAATTGGAACATCCACCTGAAAAATTCGGTTTCCACCAACCATCTTTCTGAAATCCAACAAATTGATCCAGCTTCCTGATGGGAAGTAAATTCTCCTCTTTTCTCCTTCTTGATGCACCGGAGCAACTAACAGATCTGAACCATAAAAATATTCATCTTCCCAATAGACAGCCTCTTTATCCTCAGGAAATACCATTGGCAACGGTCTCATCATTGGTATGCCTGTTTTATGTGCCTCTTCTGCTGTATGAACCGAATATTTCAGAAGATTTTCTCTTAGCCATGCATAAAATTTATAAACAGACACTGCATATCGGCTGTAAGCCCATGGCTCTCTTGGGGTTACTCCATGGAAACGCATAATTGGTGAGAAGGTTGCAAATTCCGTCCAACGGAGATACGTTTCTTCATCTGCAAATCCTGAATAACCTCCTGCATCAACACCCCAGAATGGAAAACCGGAAGCCGCCAGTGTCAGGCCTCCATTCATTGCATAAGTCAGGCCTCTAAAACTTGAAAGCTGGTCTCCACCAAACTGGCAGGAATACTTTTGAACACCCGCTGCCGCAGATCTTGAAAACAGCACGTGATCCTCTCCTTTATATTTTTCAAAGAGTTTTCGATACGCTTTTGTATAATCCAGCGCGTATGCGTTGTGCATTTCATCTCCCGTACGACCATCGTAAAACACTGCTTCATCTGGAATGATTTCTCCAAAATCCACCATAGTTCCATCAAAACCTGCATCCATTCGATCATGCCATTGGTTTTCCAGAAGTTCCTCTGCTCTTGGATGTGAAAAATCAATAGCACATGGAAGAACTTTTTCTCCATGATAATCCGGCGTTCTTGTAATTGGCAGATCTTCTTCCGCACAATTCGGCAGAAGTTCCTTTGCCTGCTCCATGTCCAGATGTGAAAACTGCCAGGAAAAAACCCGCATCTTCTGTTGTTTTGTAAACGCAGCAATCTTATATATTTCTTCTTTGTTGTAATGGTCTTCCCATTTCCAACCAGCACCCTCTGCATACAGGCCAGAATGTGGGATATCAAGATTTTTAAACTTCCGTATAACACCTTCCATCTCCTGGATTACATCGTGCGTCGGTCCGTCCATCCATCTGCCTACCCCACCGCCGGCCCACGGTTCAAACACCCACGCAGGCGGAAGCAACGGTTTTCCGGTTAAGGCTGTATATTCCTCCATGTTTTCTAAGACGCTTCCCGTAAAAACATAAATATCTGCTTTGGGTCCTGCTGTTGTGATTCGAAGCCCTTTACTGACTCTTCCAATATCTGCTCTAATTCTGTAAAAACTGTTAATAAACAAAGAGTAACCTTTTGTAGAGTGTAAAAATGATACATTTTTGTAGGACTGATTTCCAATAGAACAATTACAACCTTCAAATGCATCTCTGTGCCACAAAGAAAGTACCCGACCTCTCTGGTTTACGGCATCAAATCGTTCACCGAATCCATACACCATTTCTCTTTCCAGAAGTGGTTGGCACACATCGAAACCTTTGCTTCCTGCATAATCATAGAGCTTGAAGTTATCTGCATCCAATACAAATTTTTCATCCGCACAGATCTTCCAATCATCTCCCGCTGTAATCACAATCACAGAATGTGCTGTTTTGATCTGATATTCTCCCTCTATTTCTGAAAATGTGTACGAAACTGCTTCGCTGTCAAAATCTCCTTTTTCTCTTGTATAAAAGCGAAAACCACGATTCTGTGGAATCAATACGGCATCGCACGTGTTCAAACCATATTCGTACTTTAATACGATCTTATTCCCCTGATCTGAAACAGATTTCAGATGTGTGAATCCAATCCAGTTGTCTTCGTCTGCATCTCCAAGTGTATGATCTGCATACCACCATGCCGTGAGCGTTCGGAAATAACCAATCAATACGTCCAGTTCTCTGCAGGCTGTCGCAGTATCTCCTTTTCGAAGTGCTTCGTTACAGAGACGTCTCTGTACCCAAGGATCCACCTTATCAAAAGAGTTTTCACATCGTGCATTTGGGAAGAAATCCATTCCTTCCAACATTAACACATCCTGCCATCTTTGTACGGTTATAATCCGATCTGGCAATTCATCGGGTGTTGTAGGCGTCAGCGATTTCTGCAGATGCAGAATCTCAGCCCGCTCATTTGTAGATGGCCATTCCAATGTCGCCGGCCGCTGCCAATGCATCATTCCATCCGGTAGGATCACGCAAGCACTGTTGGAATAGATAACCTGCGGTGTTCCTCCAGGTATGCACTCAATAAAGCTTTCCGGATCAAAATCAAATCTGGACTCGTAATTTGCATTTAAATCCAACGGATTTAAAGCCAAAACTTCACTGGTCTGATTCTTTTTCCGGTAAACCTGAAACTTAAAATATTTTTCCGGAAATCCACCGAACAACTCCCATGGAATTCCAAACATGACACGCCAACAGTTTTTTTCTACAGCAATTTTGCATGTATATTTCCATGATGGGATTTCTGTTTTTACCGCATCATTTTTTTCGGTAAAGTAATCATTTAAAATTGCTTTATCACCGCCGAAATAGGTCATTCCCTTTTCCGTCCTGGCTCCCGCCTGCTTCTCTGTGTCTGCACAAAATACTGCGTAGTCTCGCGCTCCAAAATTTCCGCTACTCAATGCAATTTCTATCTTATCTTTGCGAAGCATCCATTCTGTCTTCAGCACATTTTCATCGGACGGACGGGAAACCCTTGCCTCTTTTTCATAGCAAATCAGATACAAATACAGATTTTTCTGATCCCACATCATCCGTAGGTTTGTACTTGAAACGGTCTCTCTTCCGCCTGCGCTGTAAAAAGTATCCATTAACACCGCATGTTCCCATTCATTTAAATTCACCGGAATGGAAGGTACTGTCGAAACCGGTGCACCAAGTTCAACTGCTGCAATACCAAACGACTGTTTTTTTCTAGTTGTAATCATACTTCACCTCCAGGTTAAAATTTTGCAGAGAATCCGATATTATCCTTTTATGGAACCGTCTGTAATGCCCTGCTGCATAAACTGTTTCTGGAAAATAACAAACAATACAATAATCGGAATAATAACAATAACACTGGCAGCAAACATCAGTCCATAGTTAGTCGTATACTGCCCACGGAACAGTTGCAGTGCAACGGAAAGTGTTCTCTTGTTTGTCGATTTTGTAAAGGTAAGAATATCAAATAGGTTCGACCAGTATCCATTGAACGCCAATACTGCCTGTGTTGCAATTGCCGGTTTACTTAACGGAATAATGCAATGTAACAAGGTCTGAAACCTGGTTGCACCATCAAGGTACATGGACTCTTCCAGCTCTTTCGGCACTGCTTCAAAAAAACCTCTATAGAAGAAGGTGTTTCCTGCCACACAAGTGCCTCCCCACAGCAGCCAAATTCCTTTATAGGTATCAATCAGTTTCAATCCGTTTAAAATAGTGTACTGGGAGATCATAGCCAGCTGTGCCGGAATCATCATTGTAAGCAACAGCAAGTTAAAAATAGGCTCCTTTCCTGGAAATTGGAATCGTGAGAAAGAATATGCCATCGTGATCGAAATTAACAGATTTACGATAAGGCCCACTACAGACACGTATAGTGTGTTGAAAAAGTACGTCTGAAAATGGTTTGCAGTCCACGCTTTTACATAGTTTTCCAGATAAAGTGGAAAATTCGGAAATAAAATTGGCTCGTTCGGCAAAACACCCTTTACCTTCATAAATGAAGTCGAAATCATTGACAAAAAAGGAAGAAGACATATTGCTGTCAACGCTACTAAAATCACATGAATACAGATCTGACTGATTATTTTCTTTTTCTTCATTACTGCTCTCCTCCTTAAAGATTTTCACCATAGCGAAGGAATCTCTTCAGTCCCATGGAAATAGCAAATACAACAATACCCATGACAATACCACAAGCGGCCGCATACCCAAAATCGAAATAGTTGAAAGCCCTCCGGTAAATATAATCCATAACTACATCTGTTGTTCCGAGCGGATCTCCTTTCGTTAACAGGAATACCTGAATAAAGATATTCATCGCACCATTAATCAGATTAATCAGTAGATAAAGTGTAGTTCCTCTTAATCCCGGAAGTGTAACGTGGAAGAATTTCTGAACCGCATTGGCTCCATCCATCGTTGCAGCTTCATACTGATCTGATGGGATTCCAAGAAGACCGGCGGTGTAAATGATCATAACCCAGCCATAGCCCTTCCAGATTGAGCAGATCCAGATAACAAAGTTTCCTGTCCATGTATTCTGCAACCATGCTACCGGCTCTTTTAAGATTCCGATGGTAGTCAGACAGTAGTTTACAAGACTTCCTTCATCCGGTTGGAAAATATAATCAATGATATTACAGAAAACAACCCAGTCACAAATAACTGCAATATATAAGAGTACTTTATATACATTTTTTCCTGTTTTCAGGTTATGAATCAAAACGGCAACGATCAGGCCAAGAACCAACTGTCCTGGCACAGTAACCAGAACTGCTAAAATATTATTTCGAAATGCAATCCAGAAAAAATAGGCATCAGATCCTTTTGTTGAAATATCTTTGAACATTTTAGCAAAATTACTTATTCCAACAAATGTATTTTCCGAACCTGGCATAATGCTATAATTTGTTAGTGCAATATAAATATTCTTAATTTGTGGATATAATACAAAGACAATAAATAAGGTCATTCCCACTGCAAGGAAGGGCAAAACGGCCAACCATTGTTTCAGACCTTGGGAAAATCTTTCTGATAAAGGTTTTTTCATAACGGATACCTTTCCGGGCTGCTTTTTATCGCCCTATAAACAATTTCCACAGGCAAGAAAGCCTGTGGAAATTTGTTTCACCTTTCTTGAATTATGATGCCTCACCTGCAAGCAATGCATCCAGTTCCGGAGCAATCTTATCGAGTGCGGACTGTGCCGTATCCTCATGAAGAACTGCGCTCTGGAATGCTACAGAGAGTTTATCTGAAATTTTCTCCCATGCCGGAGATGGGGTACGGGATACAGCTCCCTCAAGCTGTTCAATATACGTACTCATATTCGGTACTGCTTGTACTGCTTCTGATTCGGCAATTGTTTTTACAGTCGGGATCAGATGTCCACCGCCTACAGCCTGTGCTGTCTGAGAGAATTCACTCATTAAGAACATTGCAAATACCCAAGATGCTTCTTTCTTATCGCTACTCTCAAACATAACCAGATCCTCGCCACCGTTAACGGTAAGAGATCCGGCTTTGCCAGCCGGCAGAAGTCCTACTTCTACTTTTGCCAGATTTTCTTCATCATCATTTGTGAAGAACCATGGACCCTGATAACTAAACAGATAATTTCCATCGTAAAGACCATTTGCTGCATCCGGCTTTCCACCTGTGAAGCAAGGTCCAATAATTCCTTCATCATACCACTCAACGATAGTCTCCAGTGCCTTTACACTATCTTCACTGTTGATATAACCAGATGCTTTTGTATAATCCTCGTTGGTATAAACACCGCCCAAAGAGTGAAACAGTGGAGCCATAGCCCAAGAGTTTGCCTCCTCGCATGCGATCAGATACTGATCCGGACCAAGTTTGTCTTTCAATGCAACAACTTCATCGTAAGTTGTCGGAATACTGTCAATATTCAGTTCCTCCATCATGGTCTTACTGTAAACGCCTGACAGACAGTTTGTGTTCAATGGCAATCCATAATATTTTCCATTGTAATAATTAGTACTCAGCGGTCCTTCGTACAGATTATCTTTCAGATCTGCAAATCCTTCCAGATCATCAACTGCTGCAAGTGCTCCCATTTCAGCAAGTTCTGGAACCCAGATAATATCCATTCGCATCAGATCCGGACCTGTTCCACTGGAAAGGCTGGTAATAATCTGTTGCATCAATCCATCGTATGGCATTCTTACAGCATCAACATGAATATTGGGATACTGTTTTTCAAACTCAGGAATAATGGTATCCACAAGAACCTCTTCCTCGGAATCACCATGTGTATGCCAATAGGTAATAGTTACATCGTCTCCATCGTACTGGATACCTGAACCAGAAGCATCTGAGCCTGCGTTGGATGCATCAGCTGCGCTGGCGCTGGCACTACCATTGTCAGAAGAACTCTTTGTATCCCCACTTTTGGAATTGCTTCCGCATCCAAAAAGCATGGATGCTGCAAGGATTGCTGATAGTGAAACTGCTAATGTTTTTCTTTTCATCTCTTTTCCTCCTTTAGAAAAGTTCGTTTTTGTTATAATCTATTTTTATACTTTTTCTTATCTTTTCTCAAGACGCTTTCTTATCTAATCTATACAGTATTTTTACTTTATATCACTTTTTTATGGACTTTTTAACGAATTTTGAATAATATGTTATTGTGCAATTTTTATGGTATGTAATCATTTTTTTCTTTTTATTCATGGTTAATATACAATTCAAAAGAGGGCAAAACATATGGAAATTATCGAATATGAACCAATCAATTTGTATGACGGACGCTTTTGCAAAGTATTTCATTCTGACTGGATTCAGTTAGAAAAACCAAAAGATGTAAATTTAGCACCGCATTTTCACTGGCATAACAGTTTTGAATTTAACTGTTCTATTTCGGGAACACTGCTCTGTGAAATCGGTTCTACTATGGCTTATGTAAAAGATAATGATTTTCTTTTTGTGAATCCAAATGTTATTCATAAATCACTTGAAAATTCTGCCTCCTTTCTCGGATTTGCAGTGCTTGTTCCTGTTGCTATCCTACAGCTTTTTTTTAACCCGGATGATAAAAACTCCCCTATTATAGAGCAGGATGTTGTGAACAGACATCGAAAAGAAATCATGGGACTTCTTATGGATATCTACCGATATTCGCGATCCGAAAAACCAGTTGATCTCCTTGGGATGAATGCCTGCGTTCTCCAAATTTTTCATATCCTTCTCTCTGAAAGCATGGCTACTCCGGCTTGTACTACCCCCCCCCGATCAAAATTAGAGGATTCGATTTCTTTTACCGAATATCTGGCAGCACATTATAAAGAACATATTACTCTGGAAAGTGTTTCCGAACATTTTGGCTTCAATCCGACCTATTTTTCCAGAATGTTTGCAAAAAAAACAGGACGCAATTTTAATGTCTATCTTTCTTCGCTCCGATTAGACCATGCGACCCACCTCCTTGAAACTACTACTTCTTCTATTCCTGATATTTCAGAAGAAAGTGGTTTTTCCAGTTCCCGCGCTTTTATTGAAATGTTTAAAAAAGTAAACGAACTCACGCCAAAACAATACAGGGACCAATGCAACGAGCACAAAAAAGTGCATCACTCCAATGACTGATTTTTTTCTTCTGACGTGCAGGCATGCGGTTCTTCCAAAAACGCATCGACTCTCACATATACCGTTTCGCCTTCGACCGGCGCGCCAATATTCTGCTCCCTGACCGGATGCTGATATAACAACAAAAGCTGGAATATCAAGAGTAAATCTACGCCCAGACCACTGGGCGCTCTTGACATACCAGCTTATTTTTGCTATTAAATGTATTTTCCGGTCTCTACATAATTTTAAACATGTGTTGATTTGAAAAAACTATATTCATTTAAAAAGTTGAAGCAATACCTGAGAATTGGTTCCGTAAAAGATATCGTCATGAAAAGCCAGCTTCTTCAAAATGGACTCCATATATTCCCAATTATCATCTACATCAAATTCATAGCTGTGTCCCCAGATATATAACAACTGTGGTTCTTCCGTATCCATATTTAAAAAGCGGTCAATCCCACTCATAATATCTGCATCTGCATGATGGAAGCTAGGCTTGAACCTCAGCAGGTCGGATTGTAAAGCAAAACCATGTGTCTCGCCCGGAGTCCTTGCATACTGTATTCCGCATTCCTTTAATATTCTGAATGCTGATTCATCATAAGTGCCAAAGGGGAACACAAATCCTGCTATTTTCTGTTCATAGAAGGCTTCAAGATTCCTGATATCTGTTGAAATTTCATTGTATACGGTTTCCTCGTCAAGTCCCTTCAGATTAGCATGGGTCAAGGTATGCGATGCAATTTCATGCCCTTTGTAAAGCTCCCTCATATCTTTCTGATTCATCCTGTGGATCACGATATTTCCCTGGGTAAACGTGTCGGCTCTTGTCTGGATTCCACTATTCTGGTTAAAAGTTGCTTTCATCCCATATTTGTTAAACAATGCGATCAACCGTCTATCCTGTTCTACTCCGTCATCATAGCTGAAAGTGACCGCTTTCTTCTTACCATTCCACATAATAATTACCATGCCTTTCCGTAACCTGCAAACTTTGGGCCGCAGGCACAAAATTTAAAGCTCTCTGTATTCTACATACCATATTCCGTCCCGAATTTCTACCTGTTTTGTTAAAAATAGCAATTTTTGTCCCATATGTAATTTCTTTTTGTCGTGCAGTCCACACTTTTTTCACTTACAATAAGCTTAAATGAAAGCAGTTCCAATTTAAAAAACAAAAAGTGAGATATATTATGAATCGTACAGAAGCCAGAGAAAAAGCTACCGCACTGGTAGCACAAATGACAATAGAAGAAGCTGCTTCCCAGCTGTTACACTCGTCTCCCGCGATTCCCCGTCTGGGCATTCCCGCCTATGACTGGTGGAGTGAAGCCCTTCATGGTGTTGCCAGAGCCGGTACTGCCACCTGTTATCCGCAGGCGATTGGCCTGGGTGCAACTTTTGACCGTGAATTATTACAGAAAATCGCCGGTTCCATCGCTTTGGAAGCCCGGGCAAAATATAATGCTTATTCCCGCCTCGGAGACCGCACCCGGTACAAAGGTGTGACCATGTGGTCGCCCAATATCAATATCTTCCGTGATCCCCGCTGGGGCCGTGGCATGGAAACCTATGGAGAAGATCCGTACTTGACAGAACGGATGGGGGTTGCCGTAGTGAAAGGCTTGCAGGGAGACGATCCGAAATACTTTAAGACACATGCTTGCGCCAAGCATTATGCAGTCCATAGCGGACCGGAATGGAACCGTCACGAATTTGACGTCACAGTGACGCCCCGTGATTTATGGCAAACCTACCTGCCAGCTTTCGAGGCTTTGGTAAAAAAAGGAAATGTACAGGAAGTCATGTGCGCCTACAATCGCTATCAAGGCAAACCCTGCTGTAGTAGCGACAAACTGCTCATCGACATCCTTCGGAATAGTTGGGGATATGAAAACATCATCCTTTCCGACTGCGGTGCGATCAACGACTTCTGGCAACGGGACGAACGCACGCCTCGCCACGAAACACATCCCGATGCGGAAAGCGCTTCTGCAGATGCTGTCCTGAACGGGACTGACCTGGAATGCGGCAACAGCTATAAAGCTTTGATCAAAGCTTTGAAGGAGGGAAAGATATCCGAAAATGATCTGGATGTCTCCCTACGCCGCCTGCTGAAAGGTCGTTTTGAATTAGGCATGTTCGATCCGGACGAGCGGGTTCCTTATGCTCAAATCCCATACAACGTGGTGGAAAGCCCCGAACATGTGGCACAAGCACTCGAAATGGCGCATAAGAGTATGGTGCTGCTGAAGAACAAGAATAACACACTTCCACTGAGTAAAACGATCCGGAAAATTGCAGTTGTCGGTCCGAATGCCGCCGACTCGACCATGCTTTGGGCGAACTACAACGGCTTCCCGACGCATACCGTAACAATATTGGAAGGTATCCGCAACAAAGTGCCCGATACAGAAGTAATCTACGAATTAGGATGTAATCATGCGGCTGACTTCGTAATACAAGACTTGGGCAACCACATCACCTCCCCTGCCGGACAGGGATTCGCCTCCGAATTCTACAACAATACGGAATTCAAGGGAGAAGCCGTTTATAAAGGTTTAGCAAGCCAATTACATTATACGACAGGCGGAAACACGCAGTTCGCACCGAATGTAAACCTGACAAACTTCACAGCACGTTTTACCGGCGAGTTTGAAGCACCAGAGACGGAACAGGTTGAGATCAAGTTGTCAGGAAACGACGCCTTCCGCCTCTTTATCGGAGATGAAAAAGTAGCCGAAGTTTGGGAAAACGAATACGGGGCAGAAAAGACGTATATGCTGAATGCGGAAAAAGGAAAGAAATATCCTGTCAAGATCGAATATATGCAACGCACGGGTAGCGCTGACCTGAACTTTACGGTAGGCGTACGCACACCCGTAGATTTCCAAGCTACGGCCAGCAAGGTTAAAGACGCTGATGTCATCGTATTCGTAGGTGGTATCTCTCCACGTCTGGAAGGTGAGGAAATGCCGGTAGACGCTGAAGGTTTCCGGAAAGGCGACCGCACGAATATCGAGATCCCGGCCGTACAGAAGGAAATGGTCAAAGCCTTGGTAGCCACCGGAAAGCCTGTAGTATACGTGGTATGTACGGGTAGCGCATTGGCATTGAACTGGGAGAACGATCATGTAAACGCTATCTTGAACGCTTGGTATGGCGGACAAGAAGGTGGAACAGCCGTGGCCGACGTTTTATTCGGAGACTATAACCCGGCCGGACGCTTGCCGATCACGTTCTATAAATCCGTAGACCAGCTTCCGGACTTCCAAGATTACAGCATGAAGGGCCGTACCTATCGTTACATGACGCAGACTCCGCTTTATCCGTTCGGTTATGGCTTGAGCTATACAACATTCGATTATAAGAACGCTAAGTTGTCAAAGGATAAGATCGCTTCCAACGAATCGGTTACCCTCTCCTTCGATATCGCCAATACAGGCAAGATGGATGGTGACGAGGTCGCTCAGATCTACATCAAGAACCCGAACGATCCTGCCGGACCGCTAAAAGCGATGAAAGCATTCAAACGTGTGAACGTGAAGGCTGGCAGCGAACAACCGGTTAGCATCCAATTGGAACCGAAAGCTTTCCAATCCTTCAATGACAATACGCAGACCATGGAGGTTCGCCCGGGTAAATACCAAATCCTATATGGAGGTTCCTCGGACGATAAGACACTGAAAAAGATTGATTTAGTAATTGAATAAAAACACTATTGTATTCACGGCTGAACACAATAGTATTCATAGAAAAACACAGTAGTATTCACAATCGAATACTACTGTGTTTTTCTATGAAGGTAATGATCAGAATTTTTTAATCAAGAAAGACGGATTGATACGCATGTAAAC